>PVMK01138947.1_pt1 | contig 39586 bp, 38 predicted proteins | sample 1853481 | NCBI WGS metagenome assembly PVMK01 (sample SAMN08533507, study PRJNA380276) | Marine sediment metagenome, whole genome shotgun sequencing project.
GATTGATTCCTCCAGCAGACAAAAACATGGTCCGGAATAAATACGAATAGAAGGGGCAGCAGTACCGCGGGAAACATCGGTACCCCGGATACGGCTATTGTTCCAAGCAGTATGAGCGAAATCAATAATATCGGAGCCTGCAATCTACGCACAAACAAAAGTGGGCCTTCAACTAATTGCCAAAACAAGACCATAACCGCCCCGGCACCGACTATGGTTGAGTGAAAATCACCTTTGGATAAAAGCACTCCCGCAGCCAGAGCGAAGGTCAACTCATGAATGCGTTGATATAAACCACTAATGCGCCGAGCAAATTCAGAAAGAAGCAAACGTAAATTGAGTGTACTTCCCAATCCCGCACCCTGAGTACTGATTGATTCCTCCAGCAGACAAAAACATGGTCCGGAATAAATACGAATAGAAGGGGCAGCAGTACCGCGGGAAACATTGCTTCTTTCTGAATTTGCTCGGCGCATTAGTGGCTTATATCAACGCATTCATGAATCCTTCCTACGAGGCGGAAATCATTGCACTGGCTGTCAGCCAGATGTTCTTCCTTGGATGCGTTGTATTGCTACTGATGCCCCTGGTTCGTGAGATTCTGTCCAGTGAGCGAAAGTGGAAATGGGAGGGGGTCAAAGTATGGGACGGCACGGCACCAGGAATATTTTTGTTGTTCCCGCTTATACTGCTTCTCTGGGGGATGACCTCCTATCTCGGTTTACGAACCACCGGAAATTTTTCAATGTTCAGTAATTTGAGAACAGAGGGCCCGACGTCGAATCACATAATTCTTGGAAGCAACCCGATTAAGGTATGGGACTACCAGGAAGACAGGGTGAGGATAATTGACATCGACGACGAGGCGGCGAAAGTAGGCCATCACTACGACCCTCTGAACGGAAACAGTCTGCCGGTTGTGGAATTCAGAAAACTGGTAACTATGTGGAGAGAGTCAGGCAGGAAGATTACCCTGACTTACGAGTATCAGTCTGACACTGTGCAAACACAGGACATCGCCAATGATAAAAACTGGGATACAGCCGGGCGAAATTGGGAGACGTTCTGGCTGGATTTTCGACCGACGCAAGAATCCGGGCCAAATGTATGTCGTTGGTAGAGAGAGAAGGTTACACTAGCGCTTGTCAGTTCCGACATTTTGGTTATCATGTGAAGAGGGTCCACTGTTAGTCATACCGGACCCTCATTAAAACGCGGAGCCTGGTGTTCCAACGGAATTAATTTTCGTATAATTTACTGTTGACGGTTGGATCATATGACGCCGAGCAACTTGGTGGTCTCGGAGAATTCATCGGTGCGGTGGCGGTCGTGGTGTCACTCATCTACGTCGCGTTCGAGATTCGCTCGAACAGTCGATCAACGCGGCTTGCGGCCCTGCAGACCGCCATGGAGTCTTCTCAAAGGATCATAGAACTGCCGGCTCGTGATCGTGACCTCTCCCGCGTGATTCGGATAGGTAGTGATGACCCTGACAGCCTCACCGAGGACGAATTCGCGCAGTATCGATACTGGCTTATTCTCTCATTGCGATCGACGGAGAATCTCTTCGTCCAGTACAAGGCCGGCGCGCTAGAGTACGAAACATGGGTTGCACGCGCTGGCGTTGTGAAGTGGATGATGCACCAGCCTGGTGGCCGCAGGGTATGGGCGAGCACTTCCAAACGCTACCGAGTCGACTTTCAGGAATGGATGGCTTCCTCTAATGAGACACACCCGCCGTAGCGGACGCTCTCCAGAGTGGCGTAGTCTTGGATCTGACCAGGCTAATCCGCTATTATTAGTGTTTTTTCACTCACAGGAAACTTACACTTGGCCACTCGAAAATCTATTACTGCTATTGCATTATTTGCCGTTTTGCTCGGCTTTAACCCACTGAAATGACATCGCCGAGTTGATTAGTACCGCATTTCGCGCTGTTTTGGGTGGAGATGATTTTAAAATAAATCGCGAGAATGGCGAGGAAGTCACTATCAAAACTCGCCGCAAGACGCCCGACATTGCACTGGAACTGACTGGCAATACCGTACAGGGCGTCGATCTGGAAATTGACGACTGAACATAACGTCAGCCGGGCATGAAAACAGCCGCGTGAACGAGCAAGTTGGCTATTTTCATACAAATTCACAGCCCCGGTGGACTATACTCATCGTACAATTATTGGGGTCATGGTATGTCCGAGCACCATGATCACGAACATAAACACAAAATTTCCGGGGACGTTGCAGTGAGGGTCAAGGCGCTGGAAACTGCGTTGACGAACCGTGGCTATGTCAACCTGCAATGGATGGAGTTCACGACATGGGAGGTATGCACGGTTTTGGCGCCATCCCAATTGATGAGGATTACCAGCGCGCCCAGCAGCATCGTGCGGCCAGTCTTGAAGGTCAATTGCTCATCGAGTGTGGGGCCGCTGGCCTTTTCTCCTAGCGTCGATACCGGACAACTGCTCCAGCCGGTCTATATTGGCTGTCATGCCAGAAGCGAAATCGCCTGAGGAAGGGCGATTTCCCATGGGTGAAAACAACACTGTTTTGACCCCCAACTCAGCCAGTCGCGCCTGGACTTCAGGCAGGGGCTGCGCCTCCCACAGCATGATCTGTGCGGGATGAGCTTGTAAAATGCCCTCCAACTCTGACCACTGGGCCTCGCTCGGGACCTGGTCCGGCTCCCAGTGTAGTGCGCGGCCATTGAACTGATAGCGGCGCTGCAGATACTGGTAGACAGGATGTGAGTACAGCACGGGCGTATTGCCCAGCAGTTGCCCCAATACCGTCAGCCGGGTGTCCATACTGCCCAGTTCCCGCTGCCGGCTCGCACGCCGCTGTTCAATGGCCGCTGACTCTGCTGGTAACAGGCGCTGCAGGGCGGTGGCCACTGCCTGCATCTGCCGCTGTGCCAGTTCCAGGTCCAGCCAGGTGGTAAACGCCAGTTCGCCATGACTGTGTTCTCCGCCAGGGCCATGACTGTGCACGGGTGCGGCTGCCACGGATATCAACTGATCGCGGTAACTGGCCGAGGTATCAAACAGTCGACTGGGCGGCAAACTGACATAGGCTGTCCACCTGGCGTAGTTTGCGCCGTTCAGCAGTACCAGGTCGGCACGCTGGTACTGCAACACGGTATTCACATCCGGTTGCCAGAGCGCCGGATCAATCCCGGCGGGTGCAGGGAATGCCACCGCAGCGGCGTCACCCGCCAGTTGCTGCGCCATCCAGGCCAATGGGTAATTGACTGTATAGATCACAGGCACGCCGGTATCCGCTGCGACCACCCGGGTGCCGGACGCCTCGCGCTCAACACCACAACCGGCAAGCAGCAGCACGGTGATAGCCAGTAGTATTTTCATCGCATAACCACCGCCTGCAGCAGCGGTCCCCCCCAGATTAACGTGGCGCCGGTCAGCGTGGCGGCCAATGCGACGGACAACAGCAGCACAAGCACAATTTCAGCCAGCATGAGGCTGGCAATCGCTGCCCTGGAGCCACCGAGCCGGGACATGGTGTCCATTTCCGCTCGCCGCGCCCGCAGGGACAGCAGGAATACCAGCAACACCACCGCCCCAGTGGCCGTCCCCACCAGCGCCATCGCCACCAAAACATAACGCTGCACCGCAAATACCGTCTCCAGCAATTCATCCATCACGGCACGCGGCTGTAATATTTGTAACTGGGGATGCGACTGGTAGCGACCCTGGATCAACACTTTTGCCTTGTCGTCTTGCGGCACCGGTAGAATGGCTGTCAGGGGATTGCGGCGATTATCTCCATGAAAATGGAAGCTGTCGATATTGTCCGGAGTGATTTCGTTGTACTGCACCAGCGCGGCATTGGCGACGAGACGGTCCCCGTCCTTTTTCAGCACAACCGCCGCGGATTCCGGCCTGGCCAGGTCCTGGTGCCCGTGACCCAGCCCCTGGATAATCCAGGCGGTTTTCACATCCACGAAGATGGCATCGTCATCCTGGCTATAACTCGAGTCGAGCACGCCCACCACCTGCATTTTCAGCGGGTATACCCCGGCCAGGTCAAAGACACTTTCGGGGGACGACACGATGGAATCTCCCGGGCCTACACCAAGGCGCTGGGCAACCCGGGCGCCGATAACCGCATCACCCAGGCTGACCATTTGTCGACCCCGGGCAATTTGCAGCCCGCGAAAATCAAAATAATCCAGGTTGGTACCAACAATGGGGTAGCCCTGGCTCTGGAAGCGAACATAAAGCGGAATGGGTTCCACCAGATCAGTGTCGCGCAGCTTTGCGAGCTGGCCATAATCCAGTGTCGGCGGACGAGCGGCGGAGAAGTACAGGGAATTGAGTACCAGTTCCAGTGGACTGCCGCGACTGCCCACCAGCAGTGGCGAGCTATCGGCACGGGCGGTCATATCGGCGGCGGTCTGCTGTACCACCAGCTGCAGGCCGAGGGGCACATAGATGACCAGGGTAACAGCCAGCACCAGAATAGCCGTCTTCCAGCGATGCCAGAGCAGGTAGCGCCAGGCCAGGTAGAAAACCCCGCTCATGTGACCGGCTGCCATTGGTTCAGCTCACGAAAATCCACCACCCGATCAAAGTGCTGCAACAACTCCCGGTCGTGGGTCACCGTCACCAGGGTGGCGGCGTGGGAGCGGGCATAATCCAGCAGTAAATCCAGCACCACGGTTTTGTTGGACGGGTCCAGGTTGCCGGTGGGCTCATCCGCCAATATCAGAGCCGGCTGCAACAGCAGTGCCCGGCTTACCGCCACGCGCTGGCGCTCACCCTGGGAGAGCTGGTCCGGATAACGCTTTAACTTGTCGCCAATACCCACATGCGCGGCCAGTTCAGTGGCCCGGGCGCGCAACTGCGCAGTCACTTCAAGCCCGCTACCGATGCGCAGTGGCAGGAGAATATTGTCCAGTACCGACAGGTACTCCAGCAATTCAAAATTCTGGAACACCATCCCCAACTGCGTCACCCGAAAGTGGCGTCGGGCATTATCACTCAATGCGGACACCTGTTGCGTACCGACCTGAACACACCCTCCGTCAGGCAACAACACACCGGCCAGCAGGTTAAGCAAGGTCGTCTTGCCACTGCCACTGGGCCCCACCACGGCGACCGTCTCGCCGGCCCCCACCGTCAATTGCTCCACCTGCAGGGCGAAGTCGCTGCCGCTGTACTGGAAGTGCAAATCCCTGATGCTGATCATGGGCTACAGTCGCCGCTCCTGCAGTACATTCATCCCGGTGAGCTTCCAGCGCTTGTCGACTGCTTTTATCGACAGCTCCGCCTGGTACTGGTTGCTGCGGGTATGCACATGACCCCAGTGTCCGACCGAGCCGATGACATTCCAGGTGACATCGGCACGGAAGCCATCGGTATCCGGCTCAATCTCAATCTCCTGCAACTCAACAGTCTTAACCTTGGCCCTGGCACCGCCCTGGTTGGCTAATTCCAGGCTGCGTCGTGTCTCCAGGTATATTTCGGTAAGCAGGTCACCCTCGACGCTGCGCTCCAGTGTATCGTAAATGGCGCTCTCTTCACGGTAATCGAAGGCCTGGTAGACATTGCGCAGCAGGTCTATGACAACCTTCTCGGTCGCAGCCGAAGGAGGGGCCAGTGGTTTGCCGAGAATAAGCGACAAGCCCAGCACCAATAAACCGACAACGGCTGCGACAGCGCTGATATTGCCCTTGTTGCGTCCCCACACCACGACGCTGATCAGCGCCAGTCCCAGCGCCCACCAGCGCACAGCGTATAACCATTGGGCAGTAGCCGATGGCGGCGCGGCCAGATCAATCAGCCCCGGCACCGTCGGGTGCAGCAGAAAATTCTGCCACTCCAGCACGGCATAGTCCGGCTCCAGGAAAGTCTTGAAAGGCCCGGCCTCATCCACTGCTGCCGCCGGCACCATGATCGTCTGCTCATCGAACATATCCCAGGTCATGGTCGCGCTGTCTGGCAGGTTGGGAACGGGGTAGACAAAGATCACCCCCACCACGGCACTGTCCAGGTTGATGTCGATGCCCGGCTCAATCACCATGGAACTTTTCAGGGTTCTACTCAGGAAGTTGGCGCGGTCCAGGATGGGCGCAGCCGCCTGGCCGTTGATGCTGACCGGTTGCCGCTCCATCAGGAAGTTGGATATTTTCTCCAGGATGACGCCACGCTGGTCGGCCGCGATGACAGATGCGCCTTCCAGCCCCAGGTCCACCCAGCGCTGCATATCCTTGGGCCTGACGATAATTTCCTTGCGCACCTCGAAGGGCTCGACATAGAGGAAGCCGCTCATAGGCGCAAAATAGCTGCGGCGCATGGTGCGCTGCTCAAACGCTGTATACCAGGGATCCTGCCAGTCCAGGTTTAATACTACGGGCTGGCCCGAGGAAGCGGAAGTCATTGACCGCCACCATATTGTGATACACCACAAAACCTACATTGGGCATTGGGCTATAGCGTGGCGGGCTGAAGATCAGTTGCGCCGGTTCGTCTTCAAGCGTGTAGGACAAAACTGCGGTGATTACCGTTTCCTCATCACCCGCTGCCACCGGTAACTCATCGCCACTGATCGGGTCTCGCCGTACACGGGTACGGGGTCCGATTTCCACTAAGCGCCCGTCCAGCGACCCCTCCCGTGTCGCTATCACCAGATCCTTGTCGAAAAACTCCACCACCCGCTCTGCGTAAGGCCGTGGCGCATGGCCCATTTTCTCGTAGATTTCATCCGGCATCAGGTTGCGAAAGGCCTGCAGGTCCTGCATGCCAATTTCCAGTTCTACCCGGACCTGGTCCTGCCCGATAAAATACTCTGCAATCGTAGTGGCAAACATGGACTGATTGGTGATGAGCGCATCTGCCGTGGCATTGCAGGTAAACAAAAGGCCGAGTAATACGCTTACCAGTCGGAACGAATTAGTCATGGAACGGGGGCTCAAGGGGTTTGCGAGGGATTATGGTACACAGACTGTACTATATACAACACCAACGGGTAGAGTTTTCGTTTTCCCAAGCACAGAGCTCTGTATTTCGAAGTGCTGATATTTACTACGCTGGGGCTCCTGCAAAGGAGTGGGCGATCTAGCCGTCTGGTGAAAGACTTGCTCAGGGCTCACCACTTCGATCAAAGACGCCGTTGCGCAGAAAATAGATAACCTGATGCAGCACCGCGTTGTTCCACATCATGAACGTGTGGCCTACCGGCATTTCCAGGAAATCGAGCATACCCGGAACCACCGTCTCCGCCACAGCAACCGTGCCATCACTGGCCTCTTCTGGGACACCTGGCAGCGCCCCTCTGCCATTGGCTGTCCCGGCGATAATACCCAGTTCAAAGCTGACCGGTCCCAGGTGCAGGGGTATGGATTCTTCACCCGTGCCCAGTTGCACTACTGCCTCGGGCGTGAACGGGCGCAATACTTTCCGGGCATGCATAAAATCTGCGACCTGGCTACCCTGGTTAGGCGGCCCCAGCATGACCACCCGGTGCAGGCCCGGGATATCCCTGCCCTTAAGGTATTGCCGAACCAGAATCCCGCCCAGCGAGTGCGTAACAAAGTGAATCCGTTTCAGCCCCCTCATCAGGCACTCGCCAAGTCCCTCTTCCACCGCCATAACCGCCAGTTCCTCGATAGGATAGCTTAAGGATGGGTACGTCAAATTAACCACCTCAAAGTCTGCCTCCTCGAGCCCCCATTGCAGTGCTTTCATCGAAAGTTCGGTGCGCCACAGTCCGTGCAGTAGTACCACACATGCCCGGGGCGCGGCTGATGCTGTGGTGGGATTAACAGCCGCCGTTGCTGTGGAGAGGCACAGCGAAGCTAGCAGAAAAGCAGTGGCGCGCATCAATTGTTATGTGTCAGAATGGGTATCATTCGCGCATTATAAACCGATTTCGGCGGCTGATTTCAGCTCTCGGGTGTTAACGCCAGGTTAATTGCCAACGACGCCAGTGTGGTAGGGCATGGCTTCCAGCTCGGCGACCAGCTGCGCCAAATCGACATGCTTCAACTCCGACTCGGAGTACATGCCCTTGATGTCAACCTCATAGTGGTCCAGTTTGAGCCCCGGCACTTTCGACTGCCGCGAAGCATTCAGCGAATTATTTTTGATTGCTAAACATATTCAAGACCAGGCCGCTGCAAATCAAGGCCATCGCCAGTAGTTTCCACCACGGCATTGGCTCCGACAATAATAATGCCGATGCCGACATGCCGAAAACAGGAACCAGTAGCGCCCAGGGCGTGACTATGGCCGCTGAATATCGGCTCAGCAGCATATTCCAAAGACCATAGCCAACGAGTGTATTGCCGATACTCTGCCACAGAACAACACTCCAGCCCTTCCAGCTGGCCTGCGACAAGCTTTGCACAATGCTCTCTACGCCTTCCAGGTACCAGGCTGCCAATGCCAATGGCGGGACAGAAAACATAGAGGACCAGACGAGAAAAGCCAGGATGTTGACGTTTCCCGCATTTTTGACGACGAGGTTTCCACAGGCCCAGCTCATAGCGGCGACAAGCGTAACAGCAACGCCAATAAAAGTGGTTTGACCGTTGGTAAAATTGATGATCAGTGCCAGGCCGAGAAAACACACGATTAACGCGACTATCTGGCCGGGCTTGATGGATTCACCGAGAATCACCACTGCCAGTAGTATAGTGAAGAAGACCTGCATTTGAATAATCAGCGACGCCAAGCCCGGTGTAATGTTTTCCTGCATTGCCCAAAAAAGTAAGCCGAACTGACCACAGCCGATAAAGAATCCGTAACTAATCAGGTACAACCAGGGCGTGCGGGGTTTCGGGAGGAAAAAAACGAGCGGCATCGCGACCAGGGAAAACCGTAGTGCTGCAAACGTAAACGGCTGAAGCTCGTCGAGGCCATAACGAATAAAAACAAAGTTTGTGCCCCAGATAAGAGCCACAAGCAAGGACAGTGTTTGATGAAAAACGCTCAAAGGTGGCAACTCATTACCAGGCTAATGCCCAGTCAGTGGTCTGCTTCAGGTGTTTCTCGATAATATCCATACCCCAATCATAAACCGGTTCGCCCCTTTCGGGAAAAGCCGACAATAACCAACTACCCGCAAAACTAAAATCGTATTCGCAGTGTTCGGTTACCGCATGTTAGCCGACAAACGGTACTACCTTTATGTGTGCCTTGGCATCATCGCCTACAGCACCATGCTGCGAATGGTCCTTATTTGTCCGCTGTGTACTGTATGAAGCAGTAACAGTTGAGGCAAGAGGCAGTGCGCGTATATAGTCATGGTTCAATTGTCTGCCAGGATAGATTGAGTTGTCCACACTACAGCAATTTCCTGGCACCAGAGGGAAGTCACTTGAAATTACGTTATATTATCTCAGCCTTGTCACTGCCTGCCCTGGCCACCGGCACCGTTTACGGCGCAGATCTCCTGCTGGAGACGCAAACGTCCTGGAATGGCGGCACTCTGATTTACCCCGCAGGCAAGGCCCAGGTGACGTCCGTCATGCTGCATATTGAGCCTGGCGACGAACCTCCATTTCACTGTCACCCGGTGCCCACCATGGGGTACGTGCTGCGCGGTGCACTGGAGGTGGAAACAGAGCGGGGGGACACTCATCGCATTGAAGCGGGCAGCGCCGTGGTTGAGGTGATGAACACCGCGCATCGTGGCCGAGCCGTGGGCGGGCCAGTCGATATCATCGTATTTTATGCTGGCGCCGAAGGTATTTCCACCACGGTACTGCCAGGTAGTGACGATGCTACGACCTGGCCCTGTGGCACAACGGAATAGCTGGCTGGCAGCCTTTATCAGCTAAATCGATTGGACCCCCTTGATGCAAAATTACGCATCTGGCACCTGGGGATAGCAAGAAAATGACTCAGAGCGTTCATTGTCGCTGGCACAACCCGGCCAAAAATAACCTGTATAACTGTTTTTATATACAGTATTGTTAGTGCCATGAAATTATACATCGCCGAAAAGCCCAGCCTGGGCCGAGCCATTGCGGATGTACTGCCCAAGCCTCACCGCAAGGCGGATGGCTGTATCTATGTGGGCAACGGTGATTGTGTCAGTTGGTGTGTGGGGCACTTGCTGGAGCAGGCGGAGCCCGATGCCTATGATGCCCGCTTCAAGCAGTGGCGACTGGAGCACCTGCCGATCGTGCCCGGGGATTGGCAGCTCAAAGCCAGGGCCAGTAGCCGCAAACAACTGGCCATATTGCGCAAACTGGTGAAAGAGGCCGATCAGCTGGTCCATGCCGGCGACCCTGATCGCGAGGGGCAGCTATTGGTCGACCAGGTCATCAACCACTTCAAGGTGCGCGGCAGCAAGCGAGACAGCATCCAGCGCTGCCTGATCAACGACCTCAATCCGGCGGCGGTGACCCGGGCCCTCGAGCAACAACGGAACAACAAAGAGTTTATCCCGCTGTCGACTTCAGCACTGGCCCGCTCCCGGGCCGACTGGTTATACGGTATTAATATGACCCGTGCCTATACCCTGATGGGGCGTAAGGTGGGTTATCAGGGCGTGCTTTCGGTCGGCCGGGTACAGACGCCGGTACTGGGGCTGGTGGTGAGGCGTGATGAGGAGATTGAACGCTTTGTTGCGAAGCCCTTTTATCAACTCATCGCCCATGTGGTGACGCACCGAGGTGAGCAGTTTAAGGCCAGGTGGCAGCCCAGCGAAGCTTGCCAACCGTGGCAGGATGAGGACGGCAGGGTATTGTCAAAGCCCTTGGTAGACAATGTGCTGTCCCGTATTAATCAACAACCTGCCATTGTTACAGCCAGTAACCGCAAGCAAAAGAAACAGCCGCCACCACTACCGTATAATTTGTCGACCCTGCAAATCGATGCGGCCAGGCGCTTCTCGATGAGCGCCAAGCTTGTGCTCGATACCTGCCAGGCTCTCTACGAGCGGCACAAACTGCTCACCTATCCCCGCTCCGATTGCCGTTATTTACCGGTTGAGCATTTAGCTGGCCGCAACGCTGTCATCGATGCCATCGCGCATAACTGCCAGCCACTGGGCCAGGCTGCCGGTGACGCCGATAGAAGCCTGAAAAGTAAAGCCTGGAATAACAGCCGGGTCGAAGCGCACCACGCGATCATTCCCACCGCGAGGAAAATGGATACCAGCAAACTGAGCCAGGCTGAGCGGAATGTGTATGAGTTGGCGGCCCGCCAATACCTGGCGCAGTTTTATCCGGCCCATGAGTACAGCGATAGCCGGATTGATCTGGATATTGCCGGTGGCTGTTTTATTGCCAGGGCGAGGGCGTCCTTAAAGCCGGGCTGGAAGCGATTGTTCCCGGCCCGCAAGGAGGGGAATAAAGGAGACCTCGCATTAAATTCACAATTGCCGAGCCTGGAGAAAGGGGATTCTTGTGTTTGTGACAGAGGGGAGGTGTTGGAGAAACAAACTACCCCCCCTAAACCCTTTGATGATGCGAGTTTATTGGCGGCAATGACCGGCATTGCCCGCTATGTACAAAGCCCTGATCTGCGCAAGGTCTTGAAAGACACCGATGGCCTGGGCACCGAGGCCACACGGGCGGGCATTATTGAACTGTTGTTTACCCGCGAGTTTCTCATGCGCAGCGGCAGACAAATTCGCGCTACAGCGGCGGGCAGGGGCCTGATCCACAGCTTACCCGAGCTGGCATCCACACCGGATATGACGGCCCGCTGGGAAACCGAACTCGACGCTATCAGCAGGCGCAAGGGTAGCTACAAAGGATTTATGCAGCCGCTGGAGGCGTCGCTACATGAATTGATTAGCCAGAGCCAGGCAGCGCTGCCTGAGGGCCGAAAAATATCAAAGTGGGCAAAGCGCCCTATAAAAAGCGCCGACCGGGTAACACACCGAAGAAGGCCGGGGCTGCCCGCGGCAGTAAACGCAAAATTCGTCAGGGACGGCGGGAATAAACACGAGTTATTTTAGCTGGTAGAGGAGTTACCAGGTGAAGTAGTCCCGACCCTCCCGCTGGCTGTCCCAGCTATTAGCTCGTCTCTTCGTCTCACCCCTCTTTTTCTTTTCCTGGGCTTTGAACGCGGAACCGGGAAACTAAAACCAGGTCTTCACAATATTGTATTGCATCTGACTGCCAGCACAAATGCACACTGTCGCGTTCCGATGCCAACACACGCTTAAGCTCGCTGATGCTCTGATAGGTGACGGGCGTATTATCAAAATCCGTGATGATATCCCCCACTTGCAAAGAGCTGGCCTGCGCAGCGCTGCCACTCGCGATACGCCTTACGATACCTCCGGCGGCATGTGGCCTGATCTGCAGACCACTCCGGTCCGCTCTAATGGGTGTTGAGAAGTTCTTGTTAGGCGCAAGGAACAGGCGTTCATTGGGAGAGTCAAACACAAGGTTGAAGCGCAGCAGCACCTCATTGCCCAGAATACCGTTACTGTCGTTGTCCTGTTCGCCACCAGCGATATCATAGGTCACGGGCAATCTGTGCAAGCGGTATCCCGCCACGGTCAAAGTTTCCGACATTGCCACCCGACCGACAACGTCACCCGAAAGTCCCTCCGACACAGTCTGGAAGTAATCAAGCGGCACACTCAGCCCGTCATGAGTTTCCGGTGTCAGGGAAACCGCACCTCTGGCCCCGGTATCAACCAGCAGCTTCACCACGATCGGCAGCCCCTCCCCGGTCTCCACCTGCGCTGTCATGTAGGGCAGGCCGGCCTCAACATCCAGTGGTACTTCCACCCAGTCATCGCCAAAACTCTCTGGCCTACCCTCTCCGACCGGCGGCTCGCTAAAGCTGATCAAGCGGCGGTCGTAATCGATCTCAACCACAAAACGCGAAAAGAACGGGGCGCCGATTACGCCATCGAAATAAACATCGTCGAGGTCATCAAAGAACGGTATCGAATCAAGCGGGAGATAGACAACAGAGTGTCCTTCCAGGCTTACTTCACCCACTGACAGTGCTGTATCGCGCACAATATAGGCGACGGGGTCAGGCCCGGTACCGACCCCGGAAACTGGCAACTGGCCACCCATTTCCAGCTCAAGTGCCCTGCTGCCGCGGCTATCTATAATCACTGTAGCGGCAGCACCGCTGTCCAGTACGAAGTTCAGGGGATCGCTGCCGTTGACCTCTACCGGCAGGATAATGTGATTGTCGATCAGCGTAAAAGGAACCGTGGTTGTGTGTTGATCGTTCGCCCACTGATGTGTGGATTTCGCGTTGTCATAGGTGAACCGCGCCATGTCGACAAGCTGGCAACCACTCACGGCCGCCAGCAGCGCCATAGCCGAGAACAGACGAAGCCAAAAGCGCCGAATCCCGCAGGTACCGCCAGCCAATGTCCCCCGTATCCGAGACACCTTGAATAAATGTGGATTATTAAAGGAATTCCAACTGTTCACATCTCACCTCCAGGGGCATTAGTAAATTCAGAGGTAATTATCTTAATGTAATATTTATTTATTGTAAAACAATAATTATTTATCTTTTGACAGATATTACTCAACCGACTAAAATTGCGTGCATCGCAAGGGCAAGGATTCATGATGGCAAACCGACTAGACCGAATTCAGTACATCAGCGGGCTGCTTCGCTACCTGCTGCTGTTTGCTGCCGCTGTACTCAGCTGCGCGATTGCCGTGACACTGCTGGTGCCCGGTCAGGAATGGGTGACACTCGGGGATGGTCACCTCAACAAGTTGTACAGCAGCGGCGCGATCAACCTGCAGCTGATGCTTGTCCTGATAACACCTATCGTTATCGTTCTTGCTCTCGGTATCTATTGGCTGCAACGCCTGTTCAGCGAGTATCAGCAAGGACATTTCTTTACCGACGGCAGCATGCGCTGTTACGTTTGGCTGGTATGGCTCAAGGCCACCGCCTTCGTCTACAGCATCCTCTGGCCCTTGCTGTTAAACACTCTAGCGCCGACTCAGGGCATGTCCGATGTGGCCTTGACGGTAGAAGCGGGAACGCTCGGCGAATTGACTGTGCTGATACTGATCGTCCATCTACTGAAAGAAGCGCAACAGATCCATGATGAGAATAAGGCGTTCATCTAGCCATGCGCATCACTGTTAATCTTGATGTGGTAATGGCCCAGCGGAAAATGAGCTCCAGGGAACTGGCGCGGGCGATTGGTATTACCGAGGCAAACCTCTCCCTGCTAAAAAGGGGGAAAGTGAAAGGGGTAAGGTTCGAGACGCTCGCATCAATATGCCAGCACCTGGACTGCCAACCGGGGGATATACTGGCATTCAACGAGGATTAGCCGGGGTCTCGATGGTATCTGTCGAGGCACTCATTCATCGAAAGAATCAGCTGCGGAGCCGGTTAAATGATAGAGCAAATTTCCATTCGGGTGCGGGGACAGGGCTTATACCCGATCACCGAGCAGATACGAACCCTGGTATCCGACTTTGGCCAGAGCGAAGGTCTGTGCACTTTGTTCATCCGCCACACCTCTGCCAGCCTGTTGATTCAGGAAAACTACGACGACAGCGCCCGGGTGGATCTGGAGAACTGGCTGAATCGATTGGTGCCGGAAAATGATCCCCTTTACACCCACACGCTGGAAGGCGCCGATGACATGCCGGCCCATATCAAGTCCGCCCTTACCGCCACGCAAATCAGCGTCCCCTTCCAGCACGGCGAACTGATGCTCGGCACCTGGCAGGGCATTTACCTGTGGGAGCATCGGCATCAGGGTGGCTCACGTCATGTGGTAGTGCATTTATGAACACCGGCAGCTCACAAAAAAAGGATTTCCCCATGTATAGGCTTCATATCGCCAACAAAAACTACTCCTCCTGGTCGCTGCGCCCCTGGGTGTTAATGCGCGCACTCAACATAGGGTTTAGTGAAGTCATTCATCCCTTTTCCGATAGTGGTAACTGGGATGAATTTCACCAGTTCAGCCCCACCGCGAACGTACCCTGCCTGGTCGACGGTGAGCAGATCGTGTGGGATTCGCTGGCCATCACCGAGTATCTGGCTGAGGCCCACCCGAAGGTCTGGCCCCGGGAGAATGCCGCTCGTTGTTGGGCTCGCTGCGCCAGTGCCGAAATGCACTCAGGACTTAACGCGCTGCGCGACGAATGCAGCATGAGCTGCGGCCAGCGAATTTCGCTACACAATGTCAGCCCCGCTCTAAACAAAGATCTGGCGCGCATTGACGAGCTCTGGTGCGAAGGCCTGCAAGAATTTGGCGGCCCATTTCTGGCAGGCACTGACTTTACCGCTGTTGACGCTTTTTTCGCCCCGGTGGTATTTCGCATGGAATCTTATCAACTGGCGTTTTCCGAGCGCGCACAGCACTACCAGTCATTCATGATTGAATTGCCCGCCATGCGCGAATGGTATGAGGCCGCCATAGCGGAAACCTGGCGAGAGGCCTCCCACGAGCAACACATCGCCAACGCCGGTGCGGTCGTCGCCGACTACAGAGCCGGGTAATTACAGTCACTCGATGAAAGGCAGAAGCAGCAGGCCCGGCAATAGCAACTTATCTTCCCTGCGAAAGTCCTCCAGGCCCACCGTCATGTGCTCATGCCCTTTTCCCGGTTGCGGGCAGTAGGTTTTGAACAGGTAATCCCACCAGGGCAAATTAAAGCCGTAGTTGCTGTTGGTTTCGGCCGGCTCAGCGGAATGATGAACCCGGTGCATATCCGGCGTCACCAGAGCCCAGCGCAGTACCCGATCAACTTTCACCGGTATGAAGATGTTACCGTGGTTAAACAGGGCGGTGAGGTTAAGTACGATTTCAAATATCAATACTGCCGCCGGCGGTGCACCGAGAAGAACCACCAGCACCATTTTAATCAGCATCGACAGGATGATCTCAACTGGATGAAAGCGCACGGCGGTGGTGACGTCGAAATCAAGATCCGAATGGTGAACCCGGTGAAGTCGCCACAGCCAGCTCACCCTATGGAACACGACATGTTGAACATAGATAGCCAGATCAAACAGCAGGAGACACATGGCAATCGCCAGGGCTTCCGGCACTTCTAGCAGGTTGAACAAGCCCCACTCGCGCTGCTGAACCACCACCGCCAGGCCGACTAAAAGCACGGGGAAACACAGCCGCAACAGTAGTTGATTGAGCAGGCTTATACCGATATTGCTGTACCAGCGGATACTGCGGGAAAAATTCAGGTGCCGACGCGGAGCCAGCGTCTCCCACCAGGCAATCGCAAGGAAAGCAAGCAGGAAAAAGCCCACGCGAATGACGTCTTCGTTAATCATGATAGGCAGAGCGAATTAACCGGGCGAACTGCATGGCCGATCCGGCGATATTCAGCACCAGAGCCGCCAGCAGGGGCGCGAACTCGCGCCAAATAACCACATTGATAATTTGCAGGGCAATCAGCATGGAGAACAGGGCAAAGACGATACGGTTAGCGGTTTTATCAATGTCGTGATGGTGCTCGAGGTTTTCCCTTATCTGCCGACGGGATTTATACAGAGAGTACACCATGTAAATTGCCCACAGCCCACTTGCGACAGCCCAGGTATCCCCGGCATTCTGCAGACTGCTGAACAATACCAGCGTCAACAGGGCAAAACCGCCGGCCGTGAGGCTGGCCTCCAGCATAAAGCCCATGCGCAAGCGATCACCGGGAAGCCAGCTGCCTGCGCTGCGGCTACCGAAGACCACCACGACACCCGTGAAGCCCGCCAGGGCGACAGCGATCTCGGTCAAACCCACCAACACTTCTGGAAAATCCAATGTCAGTACCCCTTATCCTTTAAGTACTCTAGACTCCCACATCGATAGCATCCCAACCAGTAGTTTCCACTAATGCCTTCAATCTGGGCGGTCTGTATTTACTATCTGAAAGATAGCGCTGTTTTACGCTGGGATGGATTCTGGTCGGTTTTTCAGGATCGATGAGCGGGCGATGCAAGGGCTTTTTGAATCGGTACACATGATTGCGGGATTTGTGCAGTCTGGCCTCGGTGCCATCAGTTAACACTTGCCCGATATGGGGTTCAATTTTCAATCCTGCGGCCCTGGCTTGATCCAGCATCCAATCGAGAGCTATATCCGACACAGTTGCTTTAGTCGCCTTATCGGGAGGGTAAGAACCGCCAATATCGGCATGCACTCCCGAGAACCATACCTGCTTCAAATCCACTTCGGTTCTGGAATCCCAGATTGTTGGTTCAAAATCCTGGCGTTGTTCGTCAATAGCCAGGGCGTGGCGCGCAAAAGACACATTGGCGCCCATTTTCGTATCGTAGAATTCATCTTTACTATCCAGTAAGCCCATCAGACTGAAGGGCACACCCAGCGCACCCACCGTATCCCAAACGCCCACAAAATGTACTTTGCGGGAATTATGGGAATGATCACGCCGGAAATCTTTGGCGCTGCGCCCATTCGGATGATTTTTGGCTGCGGCACTTTTATACATGCTCCATGCCTTTCCAATTAACTTTGCATCCGGCCGTTTTACGATACCGCAGTTATTGATCAGCCCACATAAGGCCCTTACCGTATAGGCTCCGCGACTAAAACCGAAAAGGTATATTTTGTCATTCAGCGCATAGTTCTGGACGATGTATCGATAAGCATCGACAATATTCTTCTGGATGCCGGATCCTGTAATGCCACCACCAACCGCATTGTAGTAGGACCCTACCCCCCAATCGTAGAACACATGTTGCTTCTCATTGGCGGGGCTTGGCTTGACTGCCCGGGCAAGCTTTAACACATTGGTGGGGAAGTCCTTCTCCAGATCATCTTCCGGCCGGTTCCAGGTGCCGTCGGCGCAAATGACGATATTTGCCATATTCAACTCCTTTTGTTTTTAACCAGTATCGCCCAGTGTAGTTCCCCGTAGCAATATTGTCAGGTGGCTTAGCTCTTGTCCGGGTTAACTTTTTGCCAGGGCTCCACTGTGTTCTAATGGTGCCGTCTAACAGTGGGAGAGCGCCGTGTATTTTTTGAGAACACCCGGGGCAGGTTGCAACGGCCTGCCCGCCTCTGTCTTCGCTCCACAGTAGCCGGATTCGGTTGCTTGACAAAGCAAATCTTCATAGACCATACCGAGCTCATACAGCGCCTGCGGCAGGTGCTGCCGCCTGAGTGCATCATAGCGGAGCGGGAATCCCTGCGGCCTTTCGAATGCGATGCGCTGACGCTCTACCGTGACATACCGTTGCTGGCGGTACTGCCAGCCACCGCCGCGCAGGTGCAGGACGTGCTGCGTATCTGCCATCGGCTGAATGTGCCCGTGGTTGCCCGGGGTGCGGGAACCGGACTCTGCGCCGGATCCATGCCACATCCGGAAGGCGTATTGCTGGGCCTCAGCAAACTGGACCGCATTGTGGAGATAGACCCACTGGCCCGCACTGCCCGGGTGCAGCCCGGTGTGAGTAATTTATCCATCTCTGATGCGGCAGCGCGCCATGGCCTTTATTACGCCCCGGACCCCTCCTCCCAGATCGCCTGTAGCATAGGCGGCAACGTGGCGGAAAACTCCGGTGGTGTTCACTGTCTTAAGTACGGACTCACCGTGCACAACCTGTTATCCCTGGAGTTACTCACCGTAGAGGGCGAGCACCTCACCATCGGCAGCCAGGGGCTGGACAGCCCGGGCTACGACCTGATGGCGTTGCTCACCGGCTCCGAAGGATTGCTCGCAGTTGTAACGGAAGTCACCGTGCGCCTGCTGCCCTCCCCCGAGCTCGCCCAGGTGGTGATGGCCGGCTTCGACACGGTAACCGCAGCGGGCGATGCTGTGGGCGCTGTCATCGCCGCCGGCATCATCCCCGCGGGCCTGGAAATGATGGACCGGCTGGCGATACAAGCCGCAGATGACTTCGCCCAGGCAGGCTACCCGAGGGAGGCCGAAGCCGTACTGCTGTGTGAAGTAGACGGCACCCGCGAGGAAGTCGCGGAACATGTTGCGAAAATAGAAGGCCTGTTCAGGGAGTTGGGGGCCAGTTCCCTGAAGGTTTCGCAAAACGAAACAGAACGCGCGCTGTTGTGGAAAGGCCGCAAATCGGCTTTCCCCGCCGTGGGCCGCCTGGCCCCGGATTACCTGTGCATGGACGGTACCATTCCCCGCAGACAGGTATCATTTGTACTGAATGAAATCTCCCGTTTATCGCAGGAATACGAGCTGCGGGTCGCCAATGTATTTCATGCGGGCGACGGCAACCTGCACCCTCTTATACTGTATGATGCCAGCGACCCACGGCAAGTGCGCAAGGCAGAGGATTTCGGTAGAAAGATACTGGAGCTATCAGTGCAGGTGGGTGGTTGTATCACCGGCGAACACGGAGTGGGCCTGGAAAAACTGCGCCAGATGCCCTGCCAGTTCAGTACCACGGAGCTGTTGCAATTCGAGGAGATAAAGCACGCATTCGACCCCGCACTCACCCTCAACCCCGGTAAAGGCGTACCCATTCTCAAACGCTGCCAGGAATACCGGGCGCTGCCCGCCAGGCACCGGCATGACTGACGCCCGCTCCACCGGGGACAAGCCCGCGGATCTCAGCCAGCACATCATTGCTGCGATTACCGAGGCGCGCAGCACGCAACAACCGCTGTATATCAATGCCGGTGGCAGTAAACGCCACCTGGTAGGGCGCGATTGTAATGCCCGGGTACTGGATGTGTCGGGGCACACCGGCATCGTCGAATACCACCCGGGCGAACTGGTGATCACCGCCCGTGCCGGCACACGTCTAACGCAGCTGACGGACGTCCTGCACCAACAGGGACAAATGCTGTCCTTCGACCCTCCCCTGTTCGAAGGCAGTGCCACACTCGGCGGCACCCTGGCCTGCAACCTGTCCGGCCCGGCAAGGCCCTGGAGCGGTTCTGTGCGCGACATGGTACTGGGCGTGCAGTTGATTAATGGCAAGGGCGAACTGCTCAACTTCGGCGGCAAGGTAATGAAGAATGTGGCGGGCTACGATGTCTCCCGACTACAGGCCGGTGCACTGGGCACTCTGGGCGTATTGAGCGAAATCAGCCTCAAAGTCCTGCCCATACACGAGCACCGCCTCAGTTTGAGTTATGAAATGACGGCCCAGGAAGCCGTCGATACCATGAACCAACGGGCCGGCCAGCCCAAACCCCTGCAAGGCGCATTCTGGGTGGACGGCAGGTTATATCTGCGCCTCGCGGGTGCCGCCGACGCGGTGGAGCACACCGCCAGACAGTGGGGAGGTGAGTGCCTGGGCCCCGACGATCCAACCTGGGACAAACTGCGCGAAATGACCCTGCCTTTTTTTACCGGGGATGCCCCGCTGTGGCGCTTTTCCATTAAACCAACAGCACCGGTAGACAAGGCTTTCGGGGCCACCCTGATCGACTGGGGCGGCGCACAGCGCTGGGTAAGGGGCGCTCACGACAGCGCTTTACTGCGAGCAGCCGCCGCCACGGGTGAGGGTCATGTCGCCCTGTTTCGCGGCGGTAATCGCAGCGATGAAGTGCGATCACCATTGAACGCCGTGGAGCAACGCCTGCAACAGCGGCTCAAACATTCTTTCGACCCGGACGGCATTCTCAATCCCGGTCGCCTGTACAGCTGGCTGTAACTATGCATGTAGAACTGCACCCGCTCTTTATCGACACCGCTGCAGGAAAAACCGCCCGGGACCTGACCAGCGCCTGCGTTCACTGCGGCTTTTGCCTGGAGACCTGCCCCACTTACCTGGACTCCAGGGATGAACGGGACAGCCCGCGGGGCCGGATTTACCTGATCAAGCAATTACTGGAGACCGGCGAAGCCAGCGAGCAAACCCACACGCACCTGGATCGCTGCCTTACCTGCCTCAGTTGCGAGACGACCTGCCCCTCCGGCATGCAGTACGGGCGGCTTGTCGATATCGGTCGCGGCCTGATGGAACAAAGGGTTCCCCGATCGGCCTATAGCACGGGACTGCGCTGGCTATTGCGCTCCGTGCTGTCCCGCCCCCGATTGTTCGCAGCTGCGCTGGCCATTGGACAAGCGCTGCGCCCGACACTTCCTAAAAGCCTGCGCGACAAGGTGCCGCAACGCCAGACCCGCAAACCTATACCCACTGCGCAACACCCGCGCCAGATGCTCATTCTGGAAGGTTGCGCACAAAAAGCTGCGACGCCCAATACCAATGACGCGGCGCGACGCGTACTCGACCGGCTGGGCATTACACTCATCGCCGCCCCCGGAGCCGGCTGCTGTGGCGCTGTAAACTACCACCTGGCGGCACACGAAGGCGGACTGGACAACATGCGGCGCAATATCGATGCCTGGTGGCCTTACATTGCCAGCGGCGCCGAGGCGATTGTAAACAGTGCCTCCGGCTGCGGCAGCATGCTGGTGGAGTACGGCGAGCTTTTGGCTCACGACCCCGCCTATGCGCACAAGGCAAAGCGCGTATCGGAATTAACCCGGGACATCGGCGAAGTACTGCTGCGGGAGAACCTGGACAAGCTCTCAATTGACACCGCCATAGGCAAGGTCGCCGTGCATACACCCTGCACTCTGCAACATGCCCTGGGACTGCCTGACCTGGTGCCGGAGTTACTGGGGCGAGCCGGGTTCGAACTGGCACAGACCACTGACAAACATCTATGCTGTGGCTCAGCGGGAACCTATTCGATCCTGCAGGCGTCGATCAGCGCGAGACTGCGCGATAACAAGCTGCGGGCTCTGACCGGCGACGCACCCACTCTGATCGCCACCGCCAATGTCGGCTGCCAACTGCACATGCAGGCCGCGGCGGATATTCCCGTGGTGCACTGGATCGAGCTGCTCGATACAAACAATTCATTCGGCTACAGGCGTTGCAATGCCAAAGACTCTGCTATATTAAATTAGCCATACAAGGATAGAGGAGATAAACCATGGTCGACGCAAAAGACAAGCTGCTACTGGACGCGGCCTACGGGTGGGAAAAGAACAGCCCGAACCGGGTGTATATGACCCAACCCCTGGGCGACGGGAAAGTCGTGGACTACACCTGGGCCGAGACCATGAACGAGGCGCGCAGGATGGCCGCCCACCTGCGCTCGCTGGATCTTCCGGACAACAGCCACATCGCCCTGATCTCTAAAAACTGTGCGCATTTTATCATGTGCGACCTGGCCATATGGATGGCCGGGCATGCGACGATCGCCCTCTACCCCACCCTGAATGCGGACACCGTCGAGTATATCCTGGACCACTCGGATTCCCGCCTGGTGTTTATTGGCAAGCTGGACGACTGGGACGACCTGAAACTCGGCATTCCCGACAGCATGCCAAAGATAGCGCTGCCACTGGCGCCGCAGACGAACTTCGACAAGTGGGACGATATTATCGCCCGTAACGAGCCGATTACCGACAGCCCGTCACCCCCCGGCGAGCAGTTGGCGCTGATGTGCTATACCTCCGGCAGCACGGGGCGGCCCAAAGGGGTCATGCATTCCTTCGCCTCCGCCTCGATTCCGGCCCAGGGCTTTGGCCGCGAGTTGGAAATCACTGCGGACGACCGGATATTGTCCTACCTGCCCCTGGCCCATGTAATGGAGCGTGCCACGGTGGAATGCGCCTCCTTTTACACGGGAACGCACATCTATTTTGCGGATAGCCTGAGTACCTTCCTGCAGGACATGCACCGTGCCCGCCCCACCCTGTTTATTTCAGTACCGCGCCTGTGGCTAAAATTCCAGCTGGGAGTCTTCCAGAAATTTCCCGAGAAAAAGCTGGCTCGCCTGCTGAAGATTCCACTGATTGGCGGCATGGTGCGCAAAAAAGTCCTGGCCGGCCTGGGTCTCGGCGATGTGCGTATAGCCGGCAGCGGGTCGGCTCCTCTTCCGGCGAACCTGATCGAATGGTACGACAAGCTTGGCCTGCACATTATCGAGGGCTACGGCATGAGCGAGGATTTTGCCTACTCCCATATGTCCACGCTCAAAAAACGCAAACCCGGCTATGTCGGCGTGGCATGGAGCGATGTGCAAACTCGCGTCAGCGACGGGGGCGAGATTCAGCTAAAGTCACCGGGAGATATGGTGGGATACTACAAAGCCCCCGAAATGACCGCCGAATGCTATACGGAAGATGGCTTCTTCAGGACCGGTGATCGAGGGGAATATACGCCGATGGTTTGCTAAAAATTACCGGCCGCACCAAGGAGTTGTTCAAAACCAGCAAGGGCAAGTACGTGGCGCCGGTACCCATTGAAAACCTGTTGAATTGCGACAGTAACATCGAGCTTTCATGCGTATCCGGTTCCGGTCGCCCCGCCTGTTTTGGCGTCGTGCAACTGGCGGAGGATTTGCATGCCAAAATTGGTGACCAGCGCATTCGCGACCAGGTAGCAGTAAAACTGGAGACCTTGCTAAACGAGATCAACAATGAGGTGGAAGAATACGAGAAAATGCAATTTATAGCGGTAGCCAAAGACGCCTGGGATATCGCCAACGACTTTCTGACACCCACCCTCAAAATCAAGCGGAACGTGGTGGAGGAAGCCTATGCGCCCTACCTGGACGAGTGGTACGACTCAGGGAAAAAGGTCATCTGGCAGAATTACGACTGGTAACAGCTATAGAATCGCGGCTAACACGCCATAGAAAAGCACCAGGAAGGCGCCGATTTCCGCGGCGACCAGAGTCCACATATACCCGGAGATGAACGCTCCGGGTAATGATGTCTGCCCCAGGCGAAATGGCGGTTTAAGCTGGTTGTCCGTATCGCGCAGCGCCCCGTGCATCACGTACATAAGAATTGCGCTGGCGAAATATAGCAGCGGTAAACTTACCGCCCATATTTCCACGGTGGGCGACAGCTGGCTGATTTCACAAAATCTTGCCAACAACAGGGCCGCGAAGCTGTAGAGCAATGATGCCCGGTGCGCGATATCCACGTAGGGGTGCGCTGTGGCGCTCTCGCTGGATTTGATCTGCAAGTATTTCCAGACACCTGTCAGCAAACCGCTAAGAAAAAACACACCCGCCGCTATAATGGCAATGGCTTCTGCCGTATCCATAATCCTAAAAACCGCAGTCGGATCACGAAAGTCTGCACAAGCTCTTGATGTGCATGGAAAATTTAAAAAAGCGCTCATCACCAATAAGGTGACCACGCGTTTTTCAAATTCCCCATGCACATCAATATCTTGCACATCTTTTTCGCGCCCGACTGCGGTTTCTAGGATAATTCTCCCTTATGAGTGACTCAGGCTTTTTTTACAAACTGTGATTTCAACTTCATCGCGCCAATGCCGTCGATTTTACAGTCGATATCATGGTCACCATCAACCAGGCGGATATTTTTGACTTTGGTGCCGACCTTGACCACGGATGATGAGCCTTTGACCTTCAAATCCTTGATCACCGTGACCGTATCACCATCTTGCAGTACATTGCCGTTGGCGTCCTTGATGACTACCGCAGTGTCCTCGGAGTTTTCAGCGGGAGTCTCCTTTGACCATTCATGTGCGCATTCAGGGCACACGTAAAAGCTGCCATCATCATAGGTATATTCTGAACCGCATTCGGGGCAATGGGGTAAATCGCTCATGCTCACTTCCTTTTATTTGAGCGGCTGACCCTACTCACTCTTGCTATGCCACTGGCCATCCTGTTGATAAAGGCCATGTTCCCCGGCACATAATTTTTCTGCATCACCTGCATCAACCGCACCACCAGCCATACCTCCAGCGGCATTCATAGATGCCTCGCGGCGCATACAGCGCTTCATAATTCTGGCGTTTTCCTGTAGTTGCTTCTCGCCGCCGGACTGCCGACCCTCCTGATAGGGCCCGGACCAGTACCAGTAGCCTCCGGCGACCAGCGCGATTATAACAATCAACTTACCAAACATAAGGATTCTCCCCAAAAATAGTAAACCACATGTCCCAGTTTAGACCCTAAACTTGCTTCCACGCCAGTCGCATTAATCCTGCACTGCACAGCCCAATCGCTTTGGTGCCAATCCGGCCAGGCTTCTGGCATAATTTCTCGATCACAGGACACTATACTAGAGGGCACAATCGAATGATTATCGTTTGGGGAAGTATCGAAGCGCGAGCAGAACAGTTTGACGAAGTATTGCGGTTATGCCTCGAACACGTACATCATTCCAGAAGTGAGCCGGGCTGTATCAGCCATAGCGTACAAATCGATGCTGAAAATCCAAACCGCCTGGTCTTCTTCGAAGAGTGGCAGGATATGCCCAGCTTGCGGGCTCATTTCAAGGTCCCCGAGTCCAATGTGTTCATTAAGGGTGTCTCGCAACTGGCCGCTGGCGCACCGGACATGAAAATCTATGATGCAACGCCAGCCAATTAGCATTTTGTATCACGCTCCATACTGCCAGGGAGCAAGGGTCTGAACCGCGCGGTGTGCTTTTGCAGTTTGGTTATATAAAACAACCCACTAAGAACGAAACATTAGTCGACTTGCGACCCACGCTCTGTTTTTATAGAGTTGTGCCTGTGGGCACTCTTCGCTGTATTGCTTCGCTATTGCACAAGCCTATACATGCACCACAATACGAGGAACGAACACCCGGCTGAGGGTGTGCGAGAGAATATCCTCGCGACTTTCAGGGCGCAAAAACCTGCCACGGAGGCAGACTCTATGAGAAGACAGAAGCGCGATATGAATACAAGGGCATTCGACAAGGGCTACCAGGCCGGTGTGACGGGGCGCAGCAGCGATTTCTGCCCCCACGCCGACGAGGAGCACCGCCACAATTGGATTTCAGGGTGGCGAGAGGGCCGCAGTGACCAATGGGATGGCCTTACCGGGATATCCGGGGTTCACAAATTACGCGCGGTCTGATTCTCTCCGGAACAATCCGCAACAAGACCACGTGCTTACCCCTCCCTGCCGGACTAGCGTCCGGCAGTCGGCATGTCATCAACTCGATTCGCGCTCTGGTGCTGCTCTGCGCCAGATCCAGCAGCTCCCTGTTGGCTACAGCAAACATGGCGAAGTCGGCGCGTGGTGCCGTGCAGCTCCGCGTGCATCGTGCATGCCAGCGCTCCACCACTGATGCTTCATGCTTCTCCCAGCGCTCCAGGCAAGCCAACAAGTTGCAGTCCTCGTCCATATGCCGTAACGCACCAACCGCCAGTGCGCGCTGCTGCCACTCGAGATCTTCAAGATACGTGTCCCTGGCCAGCGCCTGCCATTCTGTGTCTACCTTGGACGCCAGTATCTGGCCACTGAACCAGTCCAGTTCCAGTCGCTCGCCCATAAAGAAATAGAGCTTGGCCACATCCATCAGCGGCGCATCGGTCTCCGCGGCGGCCTGGATGATACCCAGAGCCGTGTATCCATGTTGGTGGCCCGCTACCGATTCAGCCAATACCTGATCAACACCTTCGTCGATATAGTGATCATACACAACCTGGTACTGCTCCGCCGCACGCCCGCGCAATACTTCCGGGTAGCCCTCGCGTAGCTGCTCCAGCCCACCACCGAATTCGGCGATGACGTCTGTGGGTGCCAACTGGTGACGCCGATTGCGCAATAACCAGCGCGTCGCGCGCTTCACCAGGCGTATCAGGTTCAGCATCATTTCCATCTGTACCCCGGTGGACACCTTGTGATCCAGCGCCTCTATCGCCGACCACATGCCGGCCAGTCGATAAATCTCCAGCACCGCGGTGTAGGCCCGCGCCACATCGGCTACCGGTGCCCCGGTGGCTTTTTGCTGGCGCATCACAAAATTGAGCCCATGCGGTTGACAATGTCATTGGCGATCTGGGTCGCCATGATCTCCCGTGCAGGCGATGCTCCAGTATTTCCTCCTGATACTGCTCGAGCAGGCGCGGCGGGAACGCGGTCTTGACGGCGTGCGCCAGATAGGGATCCTCCCGAGATCGGAATCAATCAATAACTCCTTCAACGCCGCCTTGCTATACGACACGAGCACCGAAAGTTCGGGTCGGGTCAGTGTCTTGCCCTGCACCCGCCGCTCCAGGAGTTCTTCATCGGAAGGCAGGAACTCCAATGACCGATTAAGCCGCCCGGATTCCTCGAAGAGCCGGATAAATCGTTCATATTCGCCGCTGCGCTCCTGCGCCTGGAACTCCACCAGGCTGATGGCCTGCACCTGGTGATAGTTATTCGCCAGTACCAGTTCCGACACGCTGCCGGTCATCTCCTCCAGCAGGGCATTGCGGTGCTTGTAGGTAAGGTCACCACGGGCCACGACCGCGTTTAACAGTATCTTGATATTCACTTCATGATCTGAACAATCGACGCCCCCCGCATTGTCGATAAAGTCTGTATTGCAGCAGCCACCATTGAGGCAGTATTCCACCCGGGCCAACTGGGTAATACCCAGGTTGCCGCCTTCCCCGATGACGCGACAGCGCAGTTCCCTGGCATTCACCCGCAGCGCGTCATTGGCTTTATCACCCACATCCGTGTGAGATTCCATGCTGGATTTCACATAGGTCCCTATTCCGCCATTCCATAGCAGGTCCACTCGCGCCCGCAGGAGGTGAGAGATCAATTCTGTCGGCGTGAGGTGGTCGACTTCGATATCAAAGCGTTCTTTCATCTCGGGTGACAGGGTGATGGACTTTGCGGCTCGCTCGAAAATACCGCCACCGGCGGAGATCAGTTCCCGGTTGTAGTCAGCCCAACTGGAGCGCGGCAATTGGAACAGGCGCTCACGCTCCGCAAAGCTGGTAGCGGCGTCCGGGTCAGGATCGATAAAGATATGCATATGGTTGAACGCGGCCAATAGCCTAATATGCGGGGACAGTAACATGCCATTGCCGAACACATCGCCGGCCATGTCGCCGATTCCCACCACGGTAAAATCCGTTTTCTGGATATCGATGCTCATCTCGCGAAAATGACGCTGTACTGACACCCAGGCGCCGCGTGCCGTAATACCCATTTTTTTGTGGTCGTATCCAACGCTGCCGCCGGAGGCAAAAGCGTCTCCCAACCAGAAGTTGTACTCAGCGGAAATGTCATTGGCGATATCGGAAAATGTCGCCGTGCCCTTATCCGCGGCCACTCCCAGGTAGGGGTCCTCATCGTCCTTGGCCACGACGTGTGCGGGCCGCACTATCCCGGTCTCGCTTCGGTTATCTGTGATATCCAGCAGGGCACGGATAAATATCTGGTAGCAGGCGATACCCTCCTGTAGCACTTCATCCCTGGACATATCCGGTCGCAATTGCCTGGCGACAAAGCCACCCTTGGCGCCCACCGGTACTATAACGGCATTTTTTACCTGTTGCGCCTTAACCAGGCCCAATACCTCGGTGCGAAAATCCTCCTGTCGATCAGACCAGCGCAGCCCGCCACGGGCAACCTTGCCTCCCCGCAGGTGTACGCCCTCTACCCGCGGCGAGTAGACAAAAATCTCATACAGAGGCACAGGCTGTGGGATATCGGGAATAGCCGATGGTCGTAACTTGAAGGAGAAATAGGGCTTGAGAGAGCCGTCGTCCGCTTCCTGAAAGAAGTTGGTGCGCAGTGTCGCCTTGATCACCTTCACGAACTGGCGAATGATCCGATCCTCGCCCAGGTTCGGCACATCTTCCAGGGCATCCAGGATACCTTCTTCCACAGACAGTTCACGCTGCCCACGCCAATCTTCATCCCCGTCAAATACCGGAGAAAAACGCGTCAGGAACAGCTCGACGATAGAGGCGGTGATCTGCAGGTGATTGGCCATGGTCTCGGCGATATAGTCCACGCTGTAGGGGAATTGCACCTGCCGCAGGTAACGGGCATAGGCGCGCAGCAGGGCGATCTCCCGCCAACTCAGGCGCGTGCCGATCAACAGGCGATTAAAGGAATCACTTTCCGCCTCTCCGAACCAGATGCGCGAGAAGGCATCTTCGAACTCGCCCTTCACCTGATCCATCACGATATTGTGTGACAGGGAGTAGATGAGACTGAATTCCTGTACCCAGTACACTTCACCACTTTGAGCTCGAATGCCATAGGGTCGCTCTGTGACAACACGCAGGCCGAGATTTTCCAGAATGGGCAACACATCCGACAGAGGCAGACTCTTTCCCTTGTGGTAGAGGCGCAAACGCAACCTGTCATCGTCCTCCTCCACCAGGCGATAGAGACTCATGGCCAGCTCCTGGCCGTCCATCAACGGGAGGATTTTCTTGATATCCAATACCCCTACCCGGGAGTCGAAATCATCCCGATAACCCGGGGGGAAACCCGGACCGAGATCTCGTACGAGTTTTTCCCCCTGCTCTTCTCCAAACTCCTCCACCAACCGGATCTGCAGCCTGTCTTCCCATGCCAGCGTGGCCTGCACGATTTGATCTTCGATTTCACTCACTTCGAATTCCACAGGATCTGCCGGGTCTACTCTCAGTACGAAATGACAACGCACCAGAATGGATTCCGAGAAGTGTGTGGTAAATTCTGATTCTTCGGCGTGGAAGGCGGTGGTGAGGATATTCTCTACCTTTTGCCGCTGCTCCGTGGTGTAACGATCCCTGGGAATGTAAACGATACAATTGACGAACTTACCGTGTACGTCTTTGCGTACAAAAAGGCGCGTCTGCCTGCGCTCCTGGATACGATTGACCGTATTCACGGTCTCGTACAACTCCATCACGCTGGACTGGAACAATTCGTCCCGGGGAAAGACCTCGACCACACGGGCCAATTCCCTGCTCTCGTGTGCCGCCCACTCCATATTTGACAATTCCAGGATCTGCTGCACCTTGCGGCGCAAGATAGGAATTAAACCCGGATCCATGGTGTACACCGAAGATGTGTAAAGCCCAATAAAACGGTGCTGACCCACCACCTCGCCGGACTTATTATAAACCTTCACCACCACGTAATCGGGATAGGTGAGACGATGCACCCTGGAGCGCACCCGGGACTTGGAAAAACTCAGCTGTTTTTGATGCAATTGCTCCAGGGACAGGCTTTTCAGGTCGGCCTGTAGATCCAGCACGCCTCTTGTTTTGCGATGGCGCAGCAGACCCAGACTCGCCTTTTTGTCCACTGTGACGCGCACCGAAGCGCCGCTGCGCTTCACCCGCAGATACTCGTAACCGAGCATGGTCATGTGGTTGCGCTCCAGCCACTCAATGAATGCCGCTGCCTCATCCCGGTAATCCTGAGCCACACATTCGCTGGCGCCAATGTCCTTGACCACATCGTGAAAACGTTCACAGATGGCGGGAAAATCGTCCACCATCACTGAGACTTCTCCCAGAATATCAGCCAGTGTATCGCGCAACTCCTCCATCTCTTTCGGATTGGAGTGCCTGCCGATCTCGAAGAACAGCAGAGCTTCGCCGGGCGCTGAAGTGCGATCACCATTTGCACTGGGCAGGACAGTCTCCAGATTACCCTGGGCATCACGGGTGACGGTCACGTTTGAACTGGCGATGGTGTGGATACGCATATTGCGCCGATTCAGTTCACCGCGCACGGATGCCGTGGTAAACGGTATGCCGGGACAGAGAATTACCAGCGTTGTGTACTTGCTCTCCCAGCCATGACTTTGTATTTCCGGGTTAAAAAAGCGGATTTTCGGCGCGGAATCGGGCCACTTGAGCATAAATCGCAGCAGGCCATAGAGGCAGCCATAGAGATTCTCCACCGACCGGCCGTGCATATCTTCCGCGGGGAAGCGGCTGAAAAAGGCCGCGGACAGATTGTGTAGCGACTCTCTGTCCGTCGCCTCTGCCCGATCGTCGATACGCTGCGCCAATTCCGACAGCAAGCTCTCTTTCAATGTATCCCAGGCCATGTAATGACTCCCTGTTTCTGGTATCCAAAGCGGTACAAGCAACCCCGCCACTCAACGTTTATAAGTCTAGCTCATGCTGCGGGAAAATTACTAAAGTATTGGAACTTTTCATCGGTGGAAAAGTCACAAAATCGATCATTATCCAATCATTTTAACTGCACACTGGACGATCCCGGAGGTTTCGCTACAATGCGGGCATTTGTAACGCCGCTGGCGAACTGTGGTGAGCGGTACGTCGACAACATTAATACCATCGAATGATACAGGAGACCGCGTGGCAAGCGCAGACATTAAAACCCTGGAAGACTGGCTGGACAGCCAGATTATCGGCCAGTCCCATCTGGTACAACGACTCATTATAGCCCTGCTGGCGGACGGCCACCTGTTGGTGGAAGGCGCCCCCGGCCTGGCCAAGACCCGGGCCATTAAATCCCTGGCGGAGGGGCTGGAGGGGAGTTTTCACCGCATTCAGTTCACACCGGACCTGTTGCCCGGTGATGTCACCGGCACGGAGATATACCGGCCCCAGGAGGCGAGTTTTCACTTCCAGAAAGGCCCGATATTCCACAACCTGGTGCTTGCGGATGAGATCAACCGGGCACCGGCCAAGGTGCAATCCGCGCTGCTGGAAGCGATGGCGGAACGCCAGGTTAGCGTGGGGAGCGAGACCTATGACCTGCCCCAGCTGTTCCTGGTGATGGCAACGCAGAACCCCATCGAGCAGGAGGGCACCTACCCCCTGCCTGAAGCCCAACTCGACCGCTTCTTGTTACACGTTAACGTCGATTACCCGAATGCCGCCGCCGAGGCGGAGATTCTCAGGCTGACCAGGGCCGAGGCCGGCCAGGCAAGCGTTACGCCGCCAGCGCGACTCAGCCAGGACACGGTATTCGCCGCACGGCAGGAGGCATTGGCTCTGCATATGTCCGCACCGGTGGAGCAATATATGGTGCAGTTGGTGATCGCCACCCGCTCCGCTGAACGCTACAGCGAGCAACTGGCCAGCTGGATTGAGTACGGCGGCAGCCCCCGGGCGACCATCGCACTGGATCGCTGCTCGCGCGCGCACGCCTGGCTGAAAGGTCAGGATTTTGTCAGCCCGGACGACGTACAAGCCGTCGCGGCAGATGTGTTGCGCCACCGTCTGATACTCAGCTTCGAGGCGGAGGCCAACGGCGTGACCCCGGATCAGGTCATTGAGGAATTACTGGCACTGGTTCCGGTAGGCTGATAGCCCATGGCGGATATCACATTACCGGCCCGCGGCGCCTACGCGGATCTGAACGAGCTGATCGCGCTGCGTTTTCCGGCGCGGCAGTTGCAGTTGGCGCGCAAGAACCGGGCCCTCAGCGCCCTGGCGGGCCCCAACAAGTCGAATTTTCGCGGACGGGGCATCGACTTCGAGGAAGTGCGCACCTACCAGCCCGGTGACGACATCCGCACTATAGACTGGCGGGTGACCGCCAGAACAGGCAGTGCCCATACCAAGTTATTCCGCGAGGAGCGCGAGCGGCCCGTGCTGGTGGTAGTAGACCAGCGCAATGGTATGTTTTTTGGCTCCAGAGCCTGCTTCAAATCAGTACTGGCGGCACATTTGGCCAGCCTCATTGCCTGGAGCGCCCTGGACGCCGGCGACCGCGTTGGCGGACTGGTGTTCAACGGCGCCGAGCATCGGGAAATCCGCCCGCGGCGCAGCCGCAAAACGGTGTTGGCACTACTGTCCCAGGTTGCCGAGTATAATCAGGCCCTGCCCCTGGCCAGCGCCAGCGAACCGGACAGCTTTGCCGATATGCTGGCTAATCTGCGCAGAATCGCACGCCCCGGCAGTAGCCTGTTCCTGGTCAGTGATTTTCGCGGAGCTTCCCGGGAGCATGCCAGAGAGCACCTGTTCCAGTTGGCACAGCACACAGAGCTCACCGCCGTGGCATGCGCCGACCCGATGGAATCAGAGTTGCCCCGGGCAGGTAAGTACACGGTGACCGACGGTAGTGCGCGCAGTGAACTGAACACGGCGGATAAAAGGCTGCGCAACCTCTATCAGCAGAGGTTCCAGCAGCACAGGGATTTATTGTCCCAGGATCTGCTGCGGCTGGGAATCCCCATGCTGCAGGCCAGTACCGACCGGGCACCTTTCACCCTGATGCAACAATTTTACGGGAACTCGCGCCGGTGAACCCGCAGGATCCACTGGCCAATTTGCACCCTCTGCGGGAGCCCGGACCCATCGGCTGGTGGCCGCTGGCCCCGGGCTGGTGGCTGCTAATCGCTATTGCCCTGCTCTGCCTGGCAGGTCTGGTCTATATCCTGCTCAAACGCTACCGCGCAAACGCCTATCGACGTCAGGGGCTGGCGCAATTGCAGGCTCTGCACCAACAATACCTGGCACAACCCGATGCCAGCCAATACGTGGCGCAAACCAATGCGCTGTTAAAAAGCGTCGCCCTGTGCAGCTACCCACGCCGCCAGGTCGCCGCCAGTAATGGCCGGCAGTGGCTGACCTTCCTGAACGACGGGATAAACGGCGCGGAACAATTTCCGTCCGATTTCGTAAACGCCGCCTATAGCCAAGCCTGCCCGGACATGGATATGCAGCAGATGCACCGGGCGGCCCGGGCGTGGATCAGGCGACACGAGGTAGCGCGATGATTGAATGGTTGTGGCCCTGGATGTTGGCGCTGGCGCCCCTGCCCTGGCTGGTGCGTCGTCTGGCGCCCCCGGCCAACAGCCAGGACCCGGCGCTGCGCGCACCGTTTTTTGACGAGTGGCAACAACTCAGCGAATCCCAGCAGGGGCGCTCCAGCGTCAGCGGGACAATACCCACGCTTTCGCTGTGGCTGCTCTGGCTGCTGTTACTCGTGGCGGCGGCCCGGCCGGTATGGATTGGCGAGCCCATTGAGCTGCCCAACAGTGGCCGCGACCTCATGCTGGCCGTGGATATCTCCGGCTCCATGCGCATAGAGGATATGCAACTGGGGCAGACTGTGGTCCGGCGTATCGACGCGGTCAGGCAGCTGGGGGCAGAGTTCATCGAGCATCGCACGGGCGATCGCCTGGGGCTGATACTGTTTGGCACTAACGCCTATGTGCAATCACCGCTGAGTTTTGATACCGCTACCGTCAAGCGCTTCCTGCTGGAAGCACGTATAGGTTTTGCCGGCCAGGAAACCGCCATAGGCGATGCCATCGGTCTGGCGGTAAAACGGCTCAAGGAGCGCCCCGCCGAGAGCCGGGTATTGATCCTGCTGACCGACGGGCAGGACACTGCCAGTTCCGTAGCGCCCCTGGACGCCGCCAAATTGGCCGCCAACCTGGGGATTCGCATCTATACGATTGGTATAGGCGCCGACGAAATGACCCTGCCCGGCCTGTTTGGTTCCAGTTTCGGTAGCCGTCAGGTCAACCCCTCCGCGGAGCTGGATGAAGCGGGCCTGCAAGAAATTGCAAAGATCACCGGAGGCCAGTATTTCAGGGCTCGCAGCCCCCGGGAACTGGCCAGCATCTATCAGTTGCTGGACCAGTTAGAGCCGGTGGAACAGGAGACCGCCACCTACCGTCCACGCCAGGCCCTGGGCTACACGCCCTTGTTACTGGCGCTGCTGCTGAGCTTTTTACTGGCCCTGCGACACTGCTGGAGCCCCGCTGGCCGACACGCCAACACAGCAGCACTGCGGGAGGGCCGGTGACAGAATTACACCTGATGCGGCCAGAATGGCTGTGGAGCCTTGTTCCCGCCCTGCTTCTGATGCTGCTGCTATGGCGAGCGCGCGGCCGCCGCGGCGGCTGGAGTGATGTCATCGCGCCGGAGCTGCTGGCGCACCTGGTTGGCGAGCGCACCGGGCCACGCAGCACCAATCTCCTGCCGCTAATATTTATCGGTTGGATCCTGGCCGCGCTGGCGGCCAGTGGACCCAGCTGGCAAAAGATTCCCCAGCCGATACACCAGAAGCAGGACGCCCTGGTGCTGGCACTGGATCTGAGTTACTCCATGAAGTCGGGCGACACCGCTCCCTCGCGGCTGGACCGGGCGCGGCAGAAATTACTCGATTTGCTGGAGCAGCGCCGGGAGGGCCAGACCGGTCTTATCGCCTACGCCGGTGATGCCCATATTGTCACCCCCCTGACCGACGACACCCCCACTATCGCCAACCTGTTACCCGCACTGCACCCGGACATGATGCCCATGGCGGGCAGTGATCCTGCCGCCGCTGTGGCGCAGGCAGTGGAACTGTTGCATTCCGCCGGTATACGCCAGGGCAAGATTCTGCTGGTTACCGACGGGGTAGCTGACAGGGATCGCAAAGGGATTGTAAAAGCACTCAAGGGAACAGGCATACACCTGGGTATTATGGGCGTGGGCACGGCGACCGGCGCCCCTATTCCCCTGCCCCGTGGCGGCTTTCTCAAAGACCAGGCAGGCACCATCGTGATGCCGTCACTGGATGAAAAAAATCTACGCAGCCTGGCCGCGGCCAGCGGCGGCAGGTATATGCGCCTGCAGATCGATGATAGCGATCTGGACTACCTGCTGACTGAGACGACACTACCTGACGGCGAGCTGACACTGGCTCTGGATCGCACCGCTGATACCTGGGACGACCAGGGCTATTGGTTCGTTTTATTCCTACTGCCCCTGGTACTCGGCCTGTTTCGTCGCGGTTGGGTACTGTGCCTGCTACCCCTGTTACTGGTCGGACAGCCCCAACCGGCCCATGCCCAGAGTTGGAATGACCTGTGGCTCACGCCTGACCAGCAGGGCCGGCGTGCTCTGCAGCAAGGTGACGACGAGGCTGCAGCCGCACTATTCGAGAATCAGGACTGGGCCGGCACAGCCGCATACCGCGGCGGCGACTACGACGCGGCCACAGGACATTTTTCAGGAAATGACAGCGCCGATGGCTGGTACAACCGCGGCAATGCCCTGGCCCGCAGCGGCGAGCTTGACGATGCTATCGCCGCTTATAAAGAATCCCTGGCACTGCAGAGCGACCAGGCGGACGCCAGCGAAAACCTGGCCTTGCTGGAGCAGATGAGGGAACAACAAGAGCAGCAGGAACAGGAACAGGACCAGGAGCAAAAAAACGAGGATCAGGATCAACAGCAGGAGCAAGATCAGGAGCAACAACAGGGCGATCAACAGCAGTCTGACCAGGAGTCGGAGCGCGATAAAGACCAGCAGCAGCAACAGGACGAAAACCGGGAGCAACAGCAGCGCGACAGCGAGTCCGGCGACCAGGAGCAGCAAAGCGATCCGGAGCAACAACAGAGCGAACCACAACAGGACGAACCTGGCGAGGGGGAACAAGCGCAGGAGGCGGAAGCCACTCTGGCCGATCCACAGGAGCAGGAGCGCGACCAGGCCATGGAGCAATGGCTGCGTCGCGTGCCTGACGACCCCTCCGGGCTGTTGCGCGAGAAATTCCGCTATGAGAGTCGCCAGCGACAAGAACAGGGAAACAGGAAAGATGATGAAACCTATTGGTAAAGCGCTGCTTGCCTTATGTGCCCTGGCACTGATACTGGGGAGCGCAGCCAGTCATGCGGCGGTAAACGCCAGTCTCGATCGTGACCGGGTGGCCATGGGTGACACTCTGCGACTCACCATTACCGTCACAGAAAACGAGGAAATAAGCAGCACAGACCTGCGCCCGCTGCTGGCGGACTTTGAAATACTGCAGCGCTCCACCAGCAGCAAAACCAGTATTAGCAACGGCCGCCGCAGCCACGTCAAACAACTGCTGCTGGATATCACACCCCGCCGGGAGGGGACCCTGAAAATTCCACCGATGCGGGTGGGACAGAGCGCTACCAACATGTTGCTGGTAGCTGTCAGTCCCGCCCCCGATTCAATCGCAGGTGGCAAAACCGTATTGTTCGAGGCGGAAGTGGACAGCGACAGTGTCTATGTACAGGGCCAGGTCATCCTGACACTGCGGGTACAGCAGGCAATCAACCTCGACGGACGCAGCATCACCGAGTTGCAGCTGGATAACGCGTTTGTTAAACCGCTGCAGCAAAACTCCTTCCAGCGCACCATCGACGGCCGGCCCTGGTTGGTGCACGAGGTGCGCTACGCTATTTTCCCGGAGCACAGTGGCACCCTGGAAATTCCTGCACAGACCTTCTCCGCCCGCGAGGGCCAGGCTCGCCGCGGCTTCTTCGACCTGGGCGGCGGTGGCCGCCAATTGCGTCGCAGTACCGAAGCACTGACGATTGAGGTGCTCCCGCGCCCGGATGCATTTCCGGCCGGCACCTGGCTGCCCGCACGCAAGCTGACACTGGAGGAAAGCTGGTCCACGGCACCGGAGCAATTGCGCGCGGGTGAATCCGCCACCCGCACCATCCGTATTCTGGGTGAGGGTTTACAGGGCGCCCAATTGCCGCCGGTGATGGTTCCGGCGACAGAGGGCCTGAAATACTATCCGGACCAGCCGGTGATCACTGATACTGAGGTGGCCACGGGCCTGCTGGGGTCACGCCAGGACAGCGCCGCGGTGGTGCCCACCCGCGCCGGCACCTGGACGATCCCGGAGATTCGCATTCCCTGGTGGGATATCGAATCCGGGAACGTGCGTTACGCAGTCCTGCCCGGCCGGGAAATCACCGTCGCCGCCGCTGATCCGGCGGCCGGCACTACTCTGGTGGCGGCACCCGAAATTGAGATCGGCGCCGGCACCACTATTGTCCCCTCTGTGGCAAACACCTCAGGCGACCCCTGGCCGTGGCGAGTACTGAGTGCCGTCAGCAGCGTGGGCTGGATACTCACTCTTGCCTATCTGCTGTGGTCGCGCCGTAAACCTGAATCCACACCCCCAGCCATAGCGGGCAACCCCTCAGAGAAGACTGCCTTCAAGCAGCTGCTGGCCGCCTGCGCCAGCGGTAGCGCCCTGCACGCCAGAGGCGCCGTTATCGACTGGGCAGCGGCACTGTTGCCACAGGTCACCGTGGTTTCGCTGAGCCAGGTGGCGACAGCCTTTGCCGACCCGGAGCTCACGGCAGCGCTGGACAAACTCAACACCAGTCTCTACAGCGATGGCAGTGGCAACTGGGACGGCGCCGCCCTGAGTGAATCTGTGCGCAGACTGCGTAAGCAGCATCACAAAACCGCCGGGCAGGGCACGCGGGAGTTGCAACTGTATCCTCATGCACTGTAGCAGCGGCCTGTTACCACGCGCCTCCGGCCGCGACGATCTAGTCTGGTCGCCCTCAGAGAGGGCTGCTACAGGGACTTGCTGACCACCTCGAAAACGTCGGCGGATAGATCCGGCAGGCCCGCCAGCCGTTCCAGTTGGGCGCGCATCAGGTCTGCCCTGCCCTGGTAGTTGCGCCACCTGGTCAGTGGCCTGACCAAGCCTGAGGCGATCTGCGGATTGATGCTGTTCATCTGGGCGATGATATCAGCCAGGAAGCGATAACCCTCACCGTCTAACCGGTGGAAATTGACCGGATTCTGGTTGGCGAAGACGCCCACCAGGGCGCGCACCTTGTTCGGGTTGCGCAGGTCGAAATCCGCATGGGACATCAGTTCCTGTACCCGCGCCAGTGCCCCGGTATCGGGAATCATGGCCTGCACCTGGAACCACTGATTGACTACCAGGGCCTCATGGCGCCACTCCTGGTAGAACGCAGCCAGGGCTGCATCACGAACAGCCGCGTCACCGTAAACGGCTATCACTTTGAGCGCACCCAGGCGTTCAGTCATATTGCCGGCCACACTGAACTGCTCTGACGCCAGCTGCATGCGGCGGTCATCCGCGCTGGCCAAAAACTCCAGGCAGGTATTGCGCAGGCTGCGGGCAGCAATCTGTGCAGCATCCGGCGCATAGGGCTGGTCACTGGCCAGCCGCTGGTACACCGCCAGGAAGGTATCGTGCAGTGCCTGGCCAATCGCCACCTGCACGGCGCCCCTGGCCTGATGGATGCTGTCGACATCCGCGCCGCCCGTCTGGCTGGCCAGCTCCGCCAGGTAATTTTCTCCCGGCAACATCAGCATGTCCGCCACCATTGCCCCATCCAGCGATTCATCCGTCAGCAGGTTGCTAAAGGCATCCACTAACAGCGGATCAACACTAACAGGGTCACCGTCCTGAAGTTGCTGCTGCACCTCATGAATGACACGTGTGGCCAGTGCCTGGGCGCTATCCCAGCGCACAAAACCATCTCCGTCATGGCTCATCAGGGCGTACAAGTCAGGCTTGCTGTAGTTGTAATCCAGGCGCACCGGGGCGGAAAAACCCCGGAGCAGGGAGGGCACCGGACGCTCCCCTACCCCTTCAAATGTAAAGGTCTGGCTGGGCTGATCCACAGTCAACACCGCGTGGGTGTTAAGCCCGGTTTCCGGGTCGGGCTCGGAATCAGCCAGGCGCAGTGGCAAATTACCCGCTTCACCGAGCAGGCCCATGGCCAGCGGAATCACAAAAGGTGGCTTTTGAGCCTGCCCCGGCGTGGCCGGACAGGTCTGCTCTACATGCAGGCGGTAGCGCCGCGTGTCGGCGTCGTAGTCATCACGCACCCGCAACAGCGGAGTACCGGCGTAGGAGTACCAGTTGCGGAATTGCTCCAGATCCACACCGCTGGCATCCTCCATGGCCAGTACAAAATCCTCACAGGTTACCGCCTGGCCATCGTGACGCTCAAAATACAAATCCGAGCCTTTGCGAAATGCCTCCGCGCCCAGCAGGGTGTGAATCATACGCACCACTTCCGCGCCTTTTTCATACACGGTCATGGTGTAGAAATTGTTGATCTCCATAAAGGAGTCCGGACGAATGGGATGGGCCATGGGACCCGCATCCTCAGCAAACTGTGCGGTGCGCATGAGGGTGGCATCTTCCACGCGCTTCACCGTGGGCGACCCCATATCCGCCGAGAACTGTGCGTCTCGAAAAACCGTATTGAT
>PVMK01137355.1_pt1 | contig 39583 bp, 31 predicted proteins | sample 1853481 | NCBI WGS metagenome assembly PVMK01 (sample SAMN08533507, study PRJNA380276) | Marine sediment metagenome, whole genome shotgun sequencing project.
CGATGTTGATTTGCTGGCGCTATCTCCGCAACCGGATTTAACCATCGAAGAAGAAAAGAAACCAGCACCGGCCAAAAAAGCGGCGGCACCCAAACCGCAGAAGAAAGCAGCACCGGCTGCTCCAAAAGAAGCCGCGCTTGAACCGCAGAAGAAGGCAGCGGCTCCTGCTGAACCGGCACCGGCCGAGACCCCAAAAGCTGAAGCCGCAGCCGGAGCAGATGCAGCGGCTAAAGCCGAGGCAGAAGCCAAAGCCAAGGTTGAAGCCAACGCCGAAGCTCAGGCTAAAGCTGCCGAAGAAACCAAGGCTAAGGCCGCAGCCCAAGTCCAAGCCAAGGCGGAAGCCGAAGCCAGGGCCAAAGCCGAAGCCGATGCTCAAAAAGCTGCTGAGGAAAAAGCCAAAATCGAAGCCGAACTCGATGAAATCAGACAGAAACGGACCACTGAACGTGCCGAGCTGGTTGCCAAACGCGCAGCTGCTGAAAAGAAAGCGGCTAAAAAGACACCGGCGGCCGTTCAAAAGTCGATGGTCGAAAAGATGATCGACAATCTAAACTGGATCCATAAACGCTAAAAATAACCGACCGTCGATGGCGCCTGCTTTCATCAGCCGTTGACGGGCAAATTCAATCAAATCGTGGGGAGGTACCACATATGGCAGAAACAACTGACACAAAACAAATTAAACCCGAAAAAGCGAAAAAAGTTGCTGACCCAATTGCGGCCACTATCGATCCTGCCAGCCAGCAGATGATCCGGCGCGCCCAGGAATTGGGGGTTGAAACCATCTTTGATCGCGCCGTCACCATGAAACCATGCAATATTGGAATGCAGGGCACCTGTTGTAAAAACTGCGCCATGGGGCCCTGTCGTCTGCCGCTTCCGAAAGCCGGAATCGAAGGTGAAGACGAACGCAAGGGCTTATGCGGCGCCACGGCCAACACCATTGCGGCCCGCAATTTTGCGCGCATGGTGGCTGCCGGCGCGGCGGCCCATTCGGATCACGGACGCAGTGTGGCAGAGGTCTTTCTGGCTGTCGCAAGAAAAGAGACCGGTGATTATAAAATCAAAGACCCCAACAAATTGCGGGCGATTGCACCTCACTTTGGGGTGGACATCAAAGTCGAGGTTGATGGTGAGGAAGCCGATCGCAATCTGGATGAAATAGCCCTGGAAGTGGCCGAAAAGGCCCTGGCCGAATGGGGGAAATCCGAAGGGGAACTGGATTACCTCAAACGCGCGCCCCAGCCCCTTTATGAAAGATGGAAGAAACTGGGGGTGCTGCCGCGTAATATTGACAGAGAAATTGTGGAGATCATGCATCGCACCCATATGGGCGTGGACCAGGATTACAAAAACATCGTCAAACAATGCACCCGGGCCGCACTGGCCGATGGATGGGGCGGGTCCATGCTGGCTACAGATTTACAGGATGTTCTTTTCGGGACACCGTTTCCACTCCAATCTGAAGCCAATCTGGGTGTCATGAAGAAAGACCATGTCAACATCATCATTCACGGGCATGAGCCGGTCTTATCCGAAATGATTGTGGCTGCGGCCCAGTCTCAGGAGATGGTGGACTATGCCAAAACCAAAGGGGCCAAAGGCATTCAGCTGGGCGGCATTTGCTGCACCGGGAACGAAATGCTGCAGCGTCACGGCGTGCCGCCGGCCGGTACCTTCCTGCAACAGGAGCTGGCCATTGTCACCGGCGCCTGCGATGCCATGGTGGTCGATGTCCAGTGTGTCTTTCAGAACCTGGCCAATGTGGCCAAATGCTCCATACCAAATTGATCACCACCCACCCGATTGCGCGCATGGAGCAGGACAATGTCATGCACATTGAATTCGACGAGCACCATGCCATGGAAGATGCCTAAAAAAATCGTCAAAATGGCCATCGACAATTTCGAAAACCGCGACGTTGAGGTAATGATTCCCAGACAAAAGGCCGCGCAGATCGCCGGTTTTGGTGTTGAATCCGTCGAGTATCACCTGGGCGGCACCTTCCGCGGCTCCTACTACACCCTGAATGACAACATTATCAACGGCCGCATCCGGGGAATTGCCGGTGTGGTCGGTTGCAACAACGCCCGAACCCGCCACAACGACGCGCATATTACCGTGGTTAAGGAACTGATCAAAAATGACGTGATCGTTTTGACCACCGGGTGCAACGGAATCGCCTGCGCCATGGAAGGCTTGCTGACGCCGGAATCCGCGCATGTGTATTGCGGACCGGGTCTGGCTGAAGTGTGCGAGACCGTGGGTATTCCGCCGGTGCTGCATCTGGGCTCCTGTGTGGATAACAGTCGGATTTTGCTGGCGGCCACCGAAGTGGTCAAAGCCGGCGGTCTGGGCAATGACATCTGTGATCTGCCGGCAGCCGGAAGTGCCCCGGAGTGGATGAGTGAAAAGGCCATCAGTATCGGCCATTATTTTGTAAGTTCGGGTGTATACACGGTGTTTGGCTATCATTTCCCGACTACCGGAGCGCCGGTATTCCAAAATTATCTGTTTGAGGAACTGGAAAAGCTGTACGGCGGTATGTGGGATCTGGAAGCCGATCCTATCAAACATGCCCGCAAGATGATTGCGCATATCGACAAGAAGCGCAAAGCGCTCGGCATCGACAAAGCGCGTGAGCGGGTCCTGATGGATATGGCCGATCGTCAAAAGCTTGAAGCGTAAGCGAAATTTAGGAATTCAGGGATTTAGGAATTTGGGAATTATCGGATTTAGGTCTTGTTTTTAATCCCTCAATTCCTCAATTCGCAATCTCTCAATTAGAAATTATAAATCCTCAGAAAAGGAGGAAACTGTATGTCTAAGTTAGTTGCATTTGCCGCTATTCAAGGTGGCTACAACGTTGTGTCACAGGTTGAAGGCGAATATAAAAAAGCTCTGGAGACTTTCAACGCAGATACGCAGGTGGGATTTCCCAACACCGCCTATTATCTGCCGGTGATTTATTCGTTGTTGGGAATCAAAATTGAAACCCTGGAAGATATTCAGGAAGCACTGGAGGTGATCCGCAAGCTTTTGCCGCCCCATGTCAAAGGCATGAACCATCTGCCCTATCTGGGACCGCTGCTGGATGCCGGCATGGCCACCCTGTTTGCGTTTGAGATCCGGGAGGCCTTGCGCTACCTGAACGAACCGGATTTTTATCTGCATGCCGAAGATATCGACGAGGAAGCCGGAAAAATCTGGCTCGGCGCCGCCGATGATACCGTCTTTCGCAAACGCGGTGTTGAGTTTGTGGACGGCACCGCGCCGGGGTTTGCCGCGATCGTCGGGGCTGCACCGGATGCTGAAATCGCAAAAGAAATTGTCGAAGATTACCAGAAACGCAATCTTTATATCTTTCTGGCGGCCAATCAGAACAATACTTCGGTCACCCAGCAGCTGCTTGAGACCGGGGTTCAAATCGGCTGGAATACCCGCATTGTTCCTTTCGGTCCGGATATTTCTGCGGCCGTTTTTGCGCTGGGATTTGCCAACCGGGTGGCGATGGCCTTCGGTGGTGTCCAGCCGGGTGATTACAAAAAGATCCTGCATTACAACAAGGACCGCGTCTTTGCTTTCGTCAATGCACTTGGTGACGTAGGAACCGATTGGGCCGGAGCCGCCGCAGGTTGTGTCAACTGGGGTTTTCCGACCCTGGCCGATACCGATATCCCCGAGATTCTGCCGACCGGCATCTGTACCTATGAGCACGTGGTGGCCAATGTGCCCCATGATGAAATGGTGCAAAAATCGGTTGAAGTCCGGGGGTTGAAGGTAACGGTGTCCTCGATTGATATTCCGTGCTCTTTCGGCCCGGCCTATGAGGGCGAGCGCGTGCGCGGTGCCGATCTGTATGCCCAGATGGGCGGCGGCAAAACCCAGTGCACCGAGCTGACCAAGATGGCCGAGATGAATGAAATCGACGACGGCAAGGTCGATGTGATCGGCCCGGAAATTGCTGACATTAAAGAGGGCGAGACTATGCCGCTGGGGATTTATGTCCAGATTGCCGGCCGCGAATTTCAGCCGGATTTTGAACCGATCATCGAGCGTCAGATCCATCATTTGATTAACTACATTCAGGGGATCATGCATATCGGCCAACGCGATATTTCCTGGATCCGGGTCAGCAAAGCGGCCATTGATAAGGGCTTTACCCTGAAAGACATCGGCACGGTGCTGCACGCCAAGTTCCACCAGGATTTTCAGAAGATTGTCGACAAGGTCCAGATCACCCTTTATACAAAGAAAAAGGACGTGGATGAACTGACCAAGCGCGCTCGGGCCGAATACAAAACCCGCGATGAGCGTGTGGAAAATATGACCGATGAGAGTGTGGAGACCTATTACTCCTGCACCCTGTGCCAGTCCTTCGCACCCAACCATGTGTGCACCGTCAGCCCCGAACGTACCGGGCTCTGCGGCGCTTATAACTGGATGGACTGCAAGGCATCCTTTGAAATCAATCCCACCGGTCCGAACCAGCCGATTGAAAAAGGCGAATGCCTGGATCCGGTTCTGGGTCAGTGGCAGGGGGTCAATGAATTTGTACAAAAAGCCTCCCGCGGAGCCGTCGATCACTACAACTTTTATTCCATGATACTCGATCCCATGACCACCTGTGGCTGCTGTGAATGTATTGCCGCCCTGTTGCCGCAATGCAACGGCATCATGACAGTCGGCCGGGATTACATCGGGGAAACCCCTTGCGGGATGAAGTTTACCACCCTGGCCGGTGTCATGGGCGGCGGAGCATCTTCCCCGGGTTTTGTGGGTCATTCCAAATTCAACATCACTCAGGGCAAGTTCATCCTTGGCGATGGCGGCATCAAGCGCATGGTCTGGATGCCCAAGGTGTTGAAGGATGAAATCCGAGAACGGCTGATTAAACGGGGTGAAGAAGTTGGCATGCCGGATCTGGTTGACCGCATTGCGGATGAGACCGTCGGTGTCACCGAGGAAGAGATTTTGCCCTTCCTGCAGGAGAAAAAACATCCGGCTCTGGAAATGGATCCGCTGATCGGAGGATAAAAAAAACAGTTGCGGGTGTACGGGTTGCGGGTATACGGGTTACGGGTTACGGGTTGCGTGTTTAAATGATCGAATACGCAATTCGTAATCTTAACCCGGAACCCGCAACACGCAACTCGTAGAGAAGGAGATAAAGATGGCATTAACCGGTATTCAGATTTTCAAATTACTGCCCAAAACCAACTGCAAGGAGTGCGGTGTTCCAACCTGTCTGGCATTTGCTATGAACCTGGCCTCCGGCAAGGCGGAACTCGACAGCTGCCCGTATGTCTCTGATGAGGCCCGGGAGCAACTGGCTGAAGCTTCAGCACCGCCGATCCGTCCGGTCGCCGTCGGCAAGGGCGTTCGTGCCGCCACTACGGGGGGGGAAACCGTTCAGTATCGTCATGAAAAGACCTTTTACAATCCCACCCTGCTGGCTGCCACCATTGCATCCGATATTGCGGATTCGGATCTTGAAACGAAACTAAAGTCCTGGAATGCATTTCAGTATGAACGGGTCGGATTGAATCTCCGGCCGGAACTGGTGGCACTTAAAGATGTCAACGGCGACAAAGATGCATTTGCCAACGCCGCCAAAAAAATTGCCGAAACCTCTGAGTTCAATCTGGTGCTGATGACCGAAGATCCCGGCGTGATGAAGGCGGCTGTCGAAGTTTGCGGGTTCAAGCGACCGTTGCTGTATGCCGCCACCGACAACAATGTGGCGGACCTGGGGGCGATGGCCAAAGAACAAAATTTACCCCTGGCGGTACGGGCCGATTCGGTGGAAGGTCTGGTCCCTTTGACCGAAAAACTCAGCGAGATGGGGGTGAAAGACATTGTTCTGGATCCGGGCTCCAGAGAAATTAAGCAGGCGCATCAGGATCAGGTGACCATCCGTCGGGCGGCTTTAAAAGACCTGAACACCTCGGTGGGCTATCCGACCATCACCTTTCCCAGCGAGATGGCCTCAAATCTGGACATGGAAACCCTGATCGCCGGAACGTTTGTGGCTAAATACGGCGGCATTGTTGTGCTTTCGGATTTTGCCGGCGAAAGTCTGTTTCCCCTCCTGCTGGAACGCTTAAATATTTTTACGGATCCCCAGCGGCCCATGACGGTAACCGAAGGTATTTTTGAAATCAATAATCCGGATGAAAATTCACCGGTATTGGTTACGACCAATTTTGCGCTGACCTATTTTATTGTTTCCGGTGAAATCGAAGGCAGCCGGGTTCCTGCCTGGTTGCTGATCAAGGATTCAGAAGGGCTTTCGGTAATGACCGCCTGGGCAGCCGGCAAATTTGCCGGTGATGAGGTCGGCATGTTCGTCAAGAAATCCGGAATCGCAGACAAGGTCAAGCATCAGGAACTGATTATTCCGGGTTATGCCGCGGCCATTGCCGGGGATGTTGAGGAAGAATTGCCAGGTTGGGCGATTACGGTGGGGCCCAGAGAGGCGGCTCATATCCCTGGATTCCTCAAGGCAAGGTAAAGTAACATGGAATGATGGAATGCTGGAATTTTGGAATGATGGGTTAAAAAAAACAAAGCCCAAAGCTCATATTAGTGCATTGGTTTTCTTGCTTTGATGGAGTATTGTAATGGGGAAGAACAGAAAACAAATGTTTGGTGTGGATAATATAAAATGTAGATCCAACATTTTTTGTAGAATCGGCCGTTTTCCGCTTTCCAAACCCAGTATTCCAGCATTCCACGATTCCATCATTCCATGCGGGATACAAAGATGATGACAGCAAAAAGAAATGTAATTCCAATATGTTGTAGAAATTCCGCTACGTTACATGGGAGGGAGGGTGTATGTATTTAATTGGAGAAAGTTTAAACGTCATATCTAAAAAGATCGGCACCGCCTATAAAGAACGGGATCCCAAGCCGATCCAGGAGGAAGCCCTTTTCCAGAAAGAAAAGGGAATGGATTACATTGACATTAACCTCGGTCCGGCTAAAAAAGACGGCCACGAACTGATGCCCTGGATTGTGCAGACGGTTCAGGAAGTTGTCCCGGATGTACCCCTGGCATTGGATACATCCAATATCGATGCCATCGAGGCCGCACTCAAGGTCTACAAAGAGACTCCTCAGCCGCCGCTGATTAATTCCATTATGGTCCGTCCCGAGCGCTACGAGCGCATGGTTCCGTTGGCCGCGGAACACAATGCCCAGTTTATTGCGCTGATGTGGGGACCTGAAGGGTTGCCGCGGGACGAAAATGAACGGGCGGCGCTGTGCGTTGAACTGACCTACTTTGCCAATGAAGCCGGTATCCCCAACGATAGGATCTGGGTCGACGGCATCGTTACGCCCCTGAACATTCAGCAACCGCAGCTCGTGAGTCTGATGGCGTTCCAGGAAATGTTGCCGGAAATTACACCGGAGGCCAAAAGCACCTGCGGCCTTTCAAATATTTCAAACGGGCCACCGGAGCATTTGAGGCCCATTCTGAATCAGACCTATATGGTCATGCTTGAGAAATGTGGAATGTATTCCGTCATTGCAGACCCGCTGGATGACACCCTGATCGATATTGCCAAGGGTAAGCGCCAGGACATCGTTGATTTGATATACGGGATGCTGGACGGTAACGAACCGGATGTGGGTTCGCTTTCTGAGGAGATGCAGAATTACGCCAAAACCGTTAACGTAATCCTTGGAAAAACGTTGTATTCAGATTCATGGCTTGAGCTTTAGGACCGAGTTACGAGTTTCGTGTTGCGTGTTACGGGTTTCGTGTTGCGAGTTAAAACCGATTCTGAAGTGTATGACATGAAATACGAATAAGCCGTACAATGATCGCCTGCCTCTAGGCCGATTATCGCAAAAAAGTCCTTCTCGTGGCGAGTAGGACTTTTTTATTGCTTCAATTTTTGATATTTTACATTTAAGTTCAAACGCGCAACCCGCAACTCGCAACTCGCAACCCGAAACCCGCAACCCGGAACACGCCCCATGCCCCGCATCGATGATTATAAAAATGCCAGAAAGCTGGCAATCGAAAAGCTGGCAAGCGATTCTTTCGAAACGATTTTGCAGCGAACCGGGATTTGAATCCATTGCGGCCGATCAGTTTCGGGTTCCCTTTCTCAACCGGGATATATTACATCGGGATTTCCGGAACTTGAATTTGAAGATGAGGCGGATTCCCTAAAAGAAGTTCCAATTCAGGAGCAAATCCTGATTTTGCATTACATGCAATCCCCGATGCCCCCAGTGTTAACTGATAACTGGGTATCCTACCGTGAGATTCCCGCTGCATCTTTTTACTACAGCGCTTTTGTGAAACGCGCTATCGATCCGTTAAAGAAGGTTTTCGGTCAAAATGTAGACGGCCTTTTACGAGCCGGTGAAATTCTGGGCGGTCAAACCATTGCGACCGGCGCATGTCGGATATGAGTTCAGGCTGTTTCCGCATGTACCGGTGCGGCTCATTTTGTGGGCCGGTGATGACCGAATTTCCATCGGAGGCCAACATGGTGTTCGCTGAAAATATCAAGGAAATTTTGTCGCCGGAAGATATCGCCTGGCTGGCAGGGATGCTGGTCTTCACGCTCATAACGCTTGCACATTAGTATCCTATCAAATTTAACTTTCCAATCTGCCATTTTGGGATTGCATGGCGCTGGGGCATGGCGCATGTCTATGTTTTAATCCAAAGACAGAATTATTTTTATTTGTCCACCCCGTGCTCCATGCTCCTGCGCTTTGCCCATTGCTTGAACCCCTTGAGTTTTCTTGAAATCGGGCGTGATCTTTGATACGCTGAAGTTCTTGACAGACGCAGCAATACTGATGACTGTTTAAGCACACCACGCGGCCGAGCCGTGACCATAAAAGCAAAAATTGACGATTGACGATTGATTATTGACTATTGGTGGAAGTCGCTACGCTCTGTCATTTTAACGTTATTAATATTGATAGGATTCCTTAAATAGTCAATCGGCAATCGAAAATATTCAATCCTGATTAGGTTTTCCGTATCATTGAGGAAAAACAAGCGGTGAAAGTTAAATCCAAAGCCCTTGAAATTAATCTGGCCGACTATCATGTCGATGTCGCCATAGATGGAAAATATGCAACCCTTCAGGAAGTGATGTCTAAATATTACGGCCTGATGGAAGGGTTGAACACCTTCCTGAAAGAACTCTCCCATCCATATAAAAACTGGAGCTTTATCGTTGCCGAATCTCGCAAGTATTCCCTGGAGTATTTTCATCTTCTAAAAAACCACCCCAAGGGCCCGCAAGCCGCAGATCTTTTGGCCGACATATTTTTTGATGCGGTTGCCTCGGAAAATGATTGGGAAGTGAAGGTTGATGTGGTCGACAGCTTGCTGTTATTTTTGCAAAAAACAGTAAAAGATTCAGACGCGAAGCTGGAACTATTTTTGCCCTGTATCAACAGGGCCTTTTTGCGAATCGCCGACTTATGCGATGATCATTTTGCACTGTTTACACGCAGCTATTATCAGATTAACCGGCTGGCGGACACTTTTTTAAAGCATGCGCCTGAATCAGATGGTGTTTTTAATTCGATCAATCAGTTGCTGATAAAATACCTTACTTTCACATACGACTACTGGTTAAGCGAAAGGGATCCTGAGCCCTGGTTTGAAGAGGAAGTTTCCGAAATTGATCCACACGGCTCTTATGAGGAATTTTTTAAAAACATTTCGCATTCGCAGCTGGAAAACTGGAAGCATGAGCTGGATCGGATTGCAAACGCTAAAAAGCTGAAATCCGACCAAGCGCTGACCTCACTATTGACGCTTCCCGGATATAACCAGATTACAGAAGCCTACCGCCAGATCCCTCCCGGTCTGTTAAAAAGAGGGGGCGAAAATGGTCGCGGACGGCATCTTAAGCTCATTTTCCTGTTTCACATCATGAATGTTGCCGGGCTGTCTCTGATCCACGAGGAAACACTAAGGGATATCAACCAGTCCCTGGGCTGGATCATTGAAAATGAAAATTACCGCGACATCCAGAAGCTGATCCGAAAAACCTTTTCCATTCTAAAAGAGCGGGCCGACATGTATCCGGCCACAACCCTCAACTGCGTGCTGAATATGGGAAAGGGCGTTTACAAAACCGACGATATCGACCTGATCAATTATTTCATTGATTCGGTTATCGACCTGGGCTTTGCAGCGCCGAACATTAAAGGTGTGGACAATAACTGGCAGATACAGGTGAACAAGACCCACACCTTAAACATTCGCACCTGGCTGGAGCTGATTGAATTAAATCCAAAACAGTCCATCCGGTTACTGTCAGCCTTAATTGTGCATCTTTCTCTGTATGGTGTTTTCATCAGGGATATTGATCTTTTTCCGCGCGACATTACCCAATTTTTAAACTCGGGCATCGCTTCCGTATTCAACCTTTCCAAGCAGCTTGCCCGGCTCTTTCCGGTGTATTTCAATGATATCGGTGCCGAAGGGCGGTTGCGGGATATATCCACCCGCATCGATGAAATCACCCAGCGTCGCGATATCCTCATCCATTTTCTAAGAAAACAAAGCCATGTGGAAAGCAGCAACCGGATTATCGATCTGATGGAAGCGGTTTTTCATTTCTGGAAAACGCGAGACAAAACGCCGCTCTTGTCGTACGTGCCGCCGGCGATTTATAATCAGATCGAAACCCAAGGACCCTATATCAATGGTGTCTTTCAAATTATGGCCCATTTGGAAAAAAAGGGCATCAGTGTTCCGGATGATCTGCTGACCGCCAGCGAAGAAAACGTCAAGCAATGGCTGGCAGACGTAAATGATGAATCCGGCCGCGATCGGGAGCGTGTCGAGCACGCCGCAGTTTTTTACAAGCTTCTGAACCAGAAATATAATTTTGATTTAATCGAGATGGATGCTTACCTTGCACCGCTCAAAACCGAAGCATTGCCCGATTTAAACCGGATCGAACAGGCCTTTGCAGAACCCGATCGGCACAGACAGCTGTTTATGCTTCTGGAATATGCTGAAAAATTAAAAACCGTTATTCTGTCCGATGAAACGTATGAAATCAGGCAGGATATTTACAAGAAACGCCATATTACCATTGATATCCCTTCCATGTACGGAAGTTATCATGAAATGAAATTTGATTGTCTGGGGCTTTCTTTTCGAATCGAATCTCAAGTTAATGTTCTTTTTGAGGAACTGGTCGAGAATATTGATCTCAGTTTAATTACCAAAGCCACCTTTCATCAAATATACAGTTTACTGCGGCTCTTTGACAGAGCCTTGAAACTGGACGGGATTTTATCATTAGAATTCGGTCGCCAGCTTGAGTTTCTCGCCCATTCCCTGGAGGTCAAAGGATTCACGCTAACTCAATATCTGGATATTTTTAAAGGATTTGCCCAGGCCGTCAAGAACATCGTCAATGATTACTTTAATAATATTCACGGACAGACCCTCACTCGAATTTTGTCGCACTCGCCGGCTGATTCGCTGCTGCCGAAATTTCTGCCGCCAGAGGAGGCCATTGACAGTGAAAAGCTGCAACTTCGGATTTCTGAAATTTTTTTCCGAGACCGCATTGCGCTGAGTTTGGGTCTGCAACAACTTGATCTTTTTTTAAGCCGGATTTTGAGCACCCTCTTTCAGCAGTCCTATAAATTGCCAAAAGATAAGCTCCAGCGGTTGCTTCTCTATGATCCCCAGAATGCCATTACGCCGATTGACTCATCTTTAGCGCGCTTAACCGGAATCATTTATCTGGGCAATAAAGGACTCAACATGGTCCGGCTGAAAAATTTCGGGTACCCGGTACCGCCGGGTTTTATCATCACCACCGAAGTGTTTCGCTGCCGCGAGATTATCGACAGCTATCCGCCGGCCAAGCAGAATTTCAAGGAAAAAATTTTACAAAATATTTCAACACTGGAAAAAGCCACCGGTAAGGTTTTCGGCGACACGCAAAACCCGTTGCTTCTTTCAGTGCGCAGCGGCTCAGCCATTTCCCAGCCCGGAATGATGGATACCCTGCTGGATGTCGGCAACAATGAACACATTACCGAAGGCATCGCCGAAAAGACGGGCAATGCCTGGTTTGCCTGGGACAATTATCGCCGGTTCTTGCAGTGCTACGGGATGGCTTTTGGCTTGAAGCGCGATGATTTCGATGCGATTATCAGTGGGTTCAAACAACGGCTGGGAATTCCACTGAAGAGAGAACTAACCGGAGAACAGATGCGTGATGTTGCGCTGGCTTATAAGGACCTGATTCGAGATGCCGGCATCGAGGTGGTTGAACACCCGTACGAACAGCTCCTCCTGGCCATCAAAGGGGTTCTGGCCTCCTGGGAATCACCAAGGGCCATGGCATATCGACGGATTATTGGGATCTCAGAGGACTGGGGTACGGCCGTTACCGTTCAGTCAATGGTCTACGGCAATATATCGCAGCAGTCAGGCACCGGTGTTGTGTTTACGCATAATCCCCGGTGGTCCGGCGATACGCTAAAACTTTGGGGTGATTTAACCATCGGCAACCAGGGAGAAGATGTTGTCGCCGGATTGGTTAAAACCATGCCGATTTCGATTTTCCAGCAGGAAATCGAAATGCGGGAAACCGATGTCACTCTGGAAACCCATTTTCCGGAAATTTATCGGGCATTAAAAGACTGGGCACATGATCTGATTGATGAAAAAGGGTGGAGCCCGCAGGAAATTGAGTTTACCTTCGAAGGGCCCTCAAGTGATGATTTGTATTTGCTGCAAACACGCGATATGACCATTCGTGAGCGCAAATCGGTGCTGACCTTCGATTTTGAGGAAGATTCCCAGAGGTTGTATCTGGGACACGGTATTGGTGTCAGTGGCGGTGCCATGAGCGGTCGTCTGGTGTTTACTCTGGAAGAGATTGAGGAATGGCGGATCATGGACCCCGGCACCAATTTGATTCTGGCTCGAAATGATACGGTTCCGGATGATATCCAGGAAATACATGCCGCCGATGGTTTGTTGACCGCCCGGGGGGGGCTCACATCGCATGCAGCGGTTATCGCCCACCGGCTGGGCAAAACCTGTGTGGTGAGCTGTACCAATCTTGATTGCAGTGAGAAGGAAAAATATTGCGAATTTAATCAATTAAAAATAAAATCCGGGGAGCACGTCAGCATTGACGGTTACGAGGGCTCGGTTTATCAAGGTTTGATCAAAGTTGAAGAAATCTAACCCGGATCCGCCTGAGGCGGAGAATTGACATATTTTCGATTGACATATTGAATATTTAAGGTCCGCCTCCGGCGGATCAATTTATAAAAAAACCTATCATAAAATTGACCGGAGCGAAGCGACATCCACAAATATACAATATTCAATTTTCAATCATTATACAATTGTTTTGCCATAAAATAGACATAATTTCTAAAATACTAGAAAGGAGTAATTGGAATATGGGCGCGGATACGTTACATTCAAACATTAAAAAAGTTGGGTGTAAATGGGTTCGGCCGTATTGGCAAACTGACACTCTGGCACCATGTCGGCCGCAAATATTATGATGAAATTATTGTCAATATCGGACGGCAGCCGGGCACATCCCTAGAAGATATTGCCCATTATATTGAACGGGACTCAACCTACGGATGGCTGCACGGCTATCTTCACGGGCATCGAGCCGAGCCGGTGATCAGCGATCTGGATGAGGAAAGCGGTTCGATGCGTGTTGATGGGATCAACGTTCGCTTTCTGCGATCGCATCGAAACCCGGCAGAGATTGGGTGGGGCGATCAGGGTCTTCGGTTGGTCGTTGACACCACCGGTCAATTCCTGGATCCGACCCTGGAAACGAATACCCCCGGGGGCGCCCTCAGGGGCCATTTAGAGGGCGGCGCTGAAAAAGTAATTGTTTCTGCTCCCGTTTAAATTTGAAAACAAGGGGACGGCTGCACCCGAAGATGCGGTGACCACCGTCATGGGAATTAATGAAAACGATTATGACCCCCAGGCGTCATAAGGTGATTTCAAATGCTTCCTGCACGACAACCTGTCTGGCCCACATGGTAAAACCCCTGGTTAACGCCTTTGGCTCTAAAAAGATCATGTCGGCATCCATGGCCACCGTTCATGCCGCTACTGGGTCTCAGGAGGTGTTGGATCGGCTTCCGAAAACCGGAAAGACCGATCTTCGAAAAAATAGAAGCATTTTGAACAATATCATTCTAACCACCACCGGTGCTGCCAATGCATTGAGATTGGTAATTCCGGAAATGGAAGAAATCGCCTTCATTGCTGAATCCGTCCGAATCCCGATTCAGACCGGATCGCTGATCATTCTGGTTATTAACCTTCAAGAAGAACTGAACGGCCCATTTATAACCCGGGATACGATCAATGACATATTTGAGCAGGCGGCTGCAGAAAACACCCATGGGTACCTCCACTTCACGAACAAACAGAATGTTTCCTGCGATATTATCGGCATTCCGCGGGTTGCCGCCACAATTGAAGGTCACGAAACCCACACCCGGACGGCAGAGGCCACGATTGATTTGAAAAAAGTGCCCGGATTGAAAAAAGAAGCTTTAGTCAATGCCCATCAATCAATTATCCGGGTGCCGGTCACCCAGGCCGTTATCTATGGCTGGTATGATAATGAAATGGGAAGTTATGTAAATATACTGGGGGATCGAACGGTATCTATTGCGGAAAATATGTAACGAAGCGTTTTGCGTTGCGAGTTTCGGGTTGCGCGTTGCGAGTATCATTGATGTCATCCTTCCACCCGCAACCCGGAACGCGAAACTCGCTGCACCCAGGTAATTCGCTCGCTGTATCGGAATTTATTTTCGGCACACGAGTGCTAAGTTGCAACCCGTTGGTTTGCTTAATTTTTACTCCGCAAACCCGTAATGAAAAATCTCGTATTCAGTTTTGCCGCCCAACAGGTCATCGATCTGGCTTTGAATCTGCTGGCGCTCGTTGCTTTGCACCCATTGCTTCCAGTCATCCGATGTCTCCCATGTGCTGATTACCATGAATTCATCCGGCTTCTCAAGATTTCGCATCGTTTCTCCGGTAATGTACCCGGGTTGATCGTTTGCAAGCGTTCGCATTTTCCGAAACAGCGGGATCATTTTCCTTGCCTTGTTTTCAGGTACGTTTCTCCGAATTAATATTTTAACTGCCATTGAATCCTCCTTTTTGGGTTGGGCGGTATAAGATTCATATAAATATGTACCTTAGGATCAAAAAAAGGGTCTGGCCAAACATAATATTCCTGCAGCACGGGGTCAAGAGACATTCAGGGCCTGTGCCAAACTAATTTGAAGCGCCACAAATTCCGTGACGGCAAGCGTTTCAGCACGCCGTGCGGGATCAATGCCTGCTGCTGTCAATGCTTGATGGGCAATCTGTGGATCGATGTGGAGGCCACTGGTCGACAGCGCATTTTTAAGCGTTTTACGCCGGTTACCAAACGCCGCCTTGATCACCTCAAAAAGCATGGTTTCATCATGTCGTGGATAGGGGCGTAAAATATTAAAATTGACCCCAATGACTTCGGAGTCAATTTTGGGTGCCGGATAAAAAAGCGAAGCCGCTATAGTTGCTATGGATTTTATTTCGGCGCAATACGACAGCATGACGGTCAGTCTTCCGTAATCCTTATTGCCGGGGCTGGCCGTAATTCGCCGGGCCAGCTCTTTTTGAAACATTAAAATCGCCCGGTTTACATGTTGTCGGGCCTCGATGAGCTGGATCAGGACCTGTGAAGAGATGTTATAGGGCAGATTACCCATCACAATTAAGCGGCGATCCAATTTTTTTGCCAATGAATGGATATCGATGCTAAGTATATTTTTTTCGATGATTTCAACATTCGTCAGTTTGTGAACAAGCAATTCGTTCTTCAGCAACGGTGTCAATTGTGGATCTGTTTCAACTGCATACACACACCCGGCGATCTTTGCCACCGGAATCGTCAACGCTCCCAATCCGGCGCCGATTTCCATAACCGTATCCTTTGATGTAATCCGGGAACGCCGAACGATCATTTCGGCTGTAGAGGGATCGACTAAAAAATGCTGCCCCAGCTTTTTTTTGGGCCTTAAATTCCAGGCCTTAAGCAGTACTTTGGGAGATGTCATTTTTTGTTTCTTAATAATTAGTTTTATGCTTGTTTATGGCAAAATTATTTTCACCACGAAAGGCACGAAGATCACAAAGAAGCTAAAAAATATTTCTTCTAAAGTAATTCATTGTATTCTTCGTGATCTTTGTGGTTATATTATTTTTAGGTTCGGCATTATCTTGACTTTTTTTTGTTTTATAACAAGTTAGGGGCTTCGCCCCAATTGGAATGGTGGAATGCTGGAATATTGGAAAAATGGGTCTTGGGAAACTGCAATATTGGACAAATGGCAAAATTCATCTTGACGATAAAGTTTAAAATGGATAATTTCCGTTGAAAACCCACTATTCCATCGTTCCAGAATTCCATTATTCCATATAGGCGGCATAAAACCAGCCTTGTTAAAAGCTACATGTTTTCAATATGTTATAGAAATTCCGAGACGTTTAATTATTGCATCAAATTTCATAGGCTTAGGCATTGTCACCTATCCGGGCATGCTGACCCCCCCATTCAAGGAGGACCCCATGACAAGAAGAAAAGGAAAAGCCATCAGTTTCGATGCCATGGTAAAATTTTTTATGCAGAATTACAACATTCCGACTAAAAAAGATGTTGATCGTTTGATGGCAAAATTGGATCGGCTGGAAAATCTGATCAAAGCTGCCATGGCAAGCGGCGGATATCCACTGAAAGGACCGCTTGGGGCACGCAAAACTGCCGTTACCGCAGTGGATATGGTTTTCGATGTCATCAAACGGTCCCGTCAGGGGCTGGGCTTTGCTGACATTCAGGCCAAAACCGGATTTGGAGATAAAAAAATCCGGAATATTATTTTTCGATTAAATAAAAACGGTAAAATTAAGCGCAAAAGTCGCGGCCTCTATGTGGCTGCATAATGCTTAATTGTTTCGTCATCATGCAATTTGTCTATCATCTCTATTTATCAAACTCCGGCCGTCTAAATGATCAGATGCTCAGATTACAAGGATTACTGATTATGAGCAAATTTGTGGATCCTAACCAACTGGACCTTCACCCGGGTGACCGTGTTCGCAATCATTTGGTTAGGCGGGTCGTACCCCTTGAAGGGATTCGTTCTTTTTTTTATGAACTCGAGCATTTAAAAACCGGGGCTCGCCATATTCATATCAGCAACAAAGATACTGAAAACACATTCAGTGTTGCCTTTAAAACCGTACCTGTGAATTCTACCGGCGTTGCCCATATTCTTGAGCATACCGTACTCTGCGGTTCCAACCAGTATCCAGTTCGCGATCCTTTCTTTTCGATGCTCAAAAGAAGTTTGAGCACCTTCATGAACGCCTTTACGGCTTCAGATTGGACCATGTATCCCTTCTCTACTCAGAACCAAAAAGATTATTACAACCTCATGGACGTTTATCTGGATGCCGCGTTCTTTCCCAAATTAGACGAACTGAGTTTTAAACAAGAGGGTCATCGTTTGGAAATTGAGGGTGACCCCAATGCCGATGATCCAGACCGGTTCCGGTTAACCTATAAAGGGGTTGTCTACAATGAAATGAAAGGGGCCATGTCTTCACCGGACCAGGTCATGGTGCGTTCGATTCAAAAAGAATTGTATCCTTCTACCACCTATCATTTCAATTCCGGTGGCGATCCGGCCGAAATCCCATCGTTGACCTACAAGCTGTTAAAAGAATTCCATCAGCGCCATTATCATCCCAGCAACACGTTTTTCTATACTTACGGAAATTTGCCCCTGGCAGAAAGTCTGGCAGTTATCGAAGATACGGTTTTAAATAAATTTAAACGCATCACTCCCGATACGGATGTTTCATCGCAGCCGCGATGGCGCGAGCCGCGGGTAGGCGTATTCCCCTATCCGTTCCAGGCGAACGAGGATCCATCCAAAAAATGCCAGGTTTGCGTCGTCTGGCTTACCGCGGATATTAAAGATAACTTTGATATTCTGACGCTTTCGCTGCTGGAACAGATTCTGCTGGGAAATTCCGCAGCGCCGCTTCGCAAAGCCCTCATAGACTCAGGGCTTGGATCTGCCTTGTGTGACGGCAGCGGTTTTGATGCCGATAATCGGGATACGTCATTTGTCTGCGGATTAAAGGATGTTGAAAAAGACGCTGCCGAAAAAATCGAGGCCCTTATATTTGAAGCGCTGACGGATCTCGTCGCTAAGGGTATTGACAAACAATTGATTGATTCCGCCATTCACCAGATCGAATTCCACCGCAAGGAGATAACCAACACCCCGTATCCATATGGAATTAAACTTCTGCTGGCCTTTACGAGCTCCTGGTTGCACGGCGGGGACCCCGCAAAGATTTTAAAATTTGATGATGATCTAAAAAAGCTGCGCGAATTGATGAAACGGGAGCCTTTTTTTGAAAACCTGATCGAAAAATACTTGCTGCGCAATACCCATCGGATCCGGCTCACCATGGTTCCGGACGAGCAAATGGAGCACAATGAAACGGTTCGCGTGCAGGCTGAATTGGAGAAAATCAAAAAAAGCCTGTCCCGATCCAGGCTCAAAAAAATCCAGCAGGATACCAAAGCCCTTCAGCTTCAGCAAGAAACCCAGGATGACGTGTCCTGCCTGCCCACCCTGCAAAGAGAAGATATTCCGCCGTCAGTTCCGATAGTCAAAGAAACAGAATATGATCCCAAGTCGTCCGTCACACTTTACAACCAACCGACTTCCGGGATTTTTTATTTCGCGGCTTCAGCCGGAACCGGTGTTCTTCCCCGGGGAACTGATTCCGTGGGCCCCGTTTTTTTGCTATGCCCTGACCCGTGCCGGTACTTCGATACACGACTACACTGAGATGGCCCGGCGGATCGACGCTTATACCGGCGGATCGGTTTAGCAACACACGCCCGGACCCGTTATGATGACGCCGGGAGCTGTTTGCCCTTTATTTCTTTTAGCGGCAAATGCCTTGTGCGTAATCAGGAGAAGATGTTTGAAATCATCCAGGAGTTGATTGCGCATTTTGACTTCTCTGATCAGAGCCCGCTTAAAAAACCTGCTGGACGAATACCGAGCAGGGTCTTGAATCCATGATTGTGCACAACGGTCACCGGTTGGCCATCTCGGCTCGCTTCCAGAAATTTTTCACCCGCCCGTGCCCTGAGTGAATCCTGGAGCGGTATCCACCAGCTGAAAACGATCAAGCAGATAACCGATAAGCTCACCGGCAAAAAAATGGCTGCATTGTCCCGGGACCTGGCGGCTCTTGGCACTCACCTTTTTGCACGGAACAATTTTCTGATGGCACTCATCGGAGAGGAAGCTGCCCTGCCGCAAGCCCGCACGTCGGTTGCCGCTATTTTCGAACAGCTCGCAGATGGGTCAATCCGATGGATTCGGCCCGCCCCGGATCCGTTTGGGCAACGAAACCCTGCGAGAAGGCTGGAGCACGTCCACGGCCGTATCGTTTGTGGCCCTGACATTTGAGACCGTCCGCATGACCCACGCGGACGCCCCGGCCCTGGCGGTTATCGGCAAGATCCTGCGATCGATGTATTTGCATCGTGAAATCCGGGAGAAAGGCGGCGCTTATGGGGGGTTCGCGATCTACAGTCCCGGAAGATGGGCTGTTTTGCTTCGGGTCTTACCGGGATCCTCACGTTGTTGCCACATTGGAAGTGTATGCCGCCGCAGCGGATTTTGTCCCGTTCCGGCAACTATTCCGATGAAGATGTTAAGGAAGCGATTTTGCAGGTGTGCTCCGAAATTGATAAACCGGATCCGCCCGGGCCCGGCCGCCAGGAAGGCTTTTTACCGCAAGATTGTTTCTCTTTCGGATGAAATTCGCAGTCAGTTTAAAACCCGATTGCTATCCCTGAACCGGCACGACGTCAGGCAGGCTGCAGCAAAATATTTTGACACCCGAGCCGAACAGCGGGCGGTTGCCGTCATTTCGAATGAAGAAAAACTGAAAGAAGCCAATCAGCAGTTGGCCGATAATCCGCTTAAGCTTTATCAAATCTAATCTTCCATCATTTTCTTGAGCTGTGCCAGCGTCTCTTCGGGCATTTTGAATGAATGCTCAGGCCCCGGAAAAGCCGCCTCCTGCACTTCTTTTTTATATGCCTTCATGGCGTCAAGGATAAGGGTTCGAATTTGAGCATACTGCTTAACGAACTTGGGCACAAATTTGTCGAACAGACCGAGCATGTCATGGATGACCAGCACCTGGCCATCCACATCCGGTCCGGCACCGATGCCGATGATCGGAACCTGAAGCGCCTCTGAGACCAATTTGCCAAGGGGTGCCGGAACCGCTTCTAAAACAATTGAAAACACGCCGGCGCTCTGCAGGCTTCTGGCGTCATCAATAATTTGTTTGGCTGCCGCTGCATCTTTGCCCTGCATTTTGAATCCCCCCAGTGCACTGGCTGTCTGGGGGGTGAGGCCGATGTGGCCCTGTACCAGTATGCCGGCTTTTACAATTGCTTCAATGGTGGGGGAGAAATCCACGCCGCCTTCAAGTTTGATCCCATCACAGCCGCCTTCTTTCATCAGCCGGCCGGCGTTGTGGATGGCTTCGCGGATTGAGGTGTTGTAGCTCATAAAGGGCATATCACCGATAACCAGCGGGCCTTTGCAGCCGCGCACAACCGCCTTGATATGGTGAATCATGTCTTCCATGGTGACTTCAACGGTACCGTCCAAACCCATAACGACCATACCCAGCGAGTCTCCCACCAGCACCATGTCGACTTCAGCCTGATCGGCCAGCAAACCGAACGGGTAATCATAGGCTGTGACCATGACGAGCTTGCGTCCTTCCGTCTTGGCCTGCTGAATCTCTAAGATACTTGTTTTCTTATTGCTCATTCTTTACTTTTCCCTTCCTTTTTAATGAATTCAACCAATTTTAGGTTTCAGGTGTCGGGTGTCAGGTGTCAGTTAAAAGATGACCGAGGACAGAAAGCAGAAATTAGATAGAGTGTTTCGTCTTTCGGTGTTTATCATCTGTCTTCTGTCGTCTGACCTCTGTCCTCTGAAACCTGACACCTGACACCTCAGCCATGGTAATGAAACTCCATCGTCTGCACCAGCGCCGCCAGCGTCCGGTTGACCGGTGCCTCTATCCCCATCCGTTCGGCTTCGCGCACGACAAAGCCGTAGATGGAATTAATCTCGGTCGGCCGATGGTGATCCACATCCTGACCCATGGAAGAGCGGTTGGTTGCGGTGGCTGCTGCCACTTGAAAAACATGGGCTACCGGATCTTCACGTATTTCGATTCCCCGGGTCCGTGCCACAGAAGCTGCTTCTTCAACTGCTGCGCGGCTAAGCTCCCGTGTTAAATCGAGATCAAGGATCTGGCCGTTTTTAATACCCGTCAAAGCCGTGATGGCATTAATCCCGATATTGACGAGCAGTTTGTCCCAAATCACGACGCGAACGTCTTCAACAGCAGCGGATTCGATTGCGGCCTGAGAGAACAAATCAGCAGTTTTCCGGGCCATTTGAAATTCTTGATCACTTCCGGCCCACATTCCGATCGTCGTTGGGCCGCTGCCGGCATGTCGGATCGTTCCCGGCGCCAGCATTGTAGCGCCATGAGCCGTTGTGCCGGCCAGGATACGGTTGGAGGGGATGTGTTCCGCAATTGTATCGGCATTGCCCATGCCGTTTTGAAGTGTCATCACCAACCCGTTTCTGCCTGCCAGGAGGGCGGCGGATTCAGCGGCTGATTGGGTTTGAGTTGATTTTACAAAGATCAAAACCAGCTCGGATTCTCCGATTTGCAGCGGGTCGCTGGCGGCATGCAGTCTGATGTTGCGGGTTTTACTTTCATACTCGATCTTGAGCCCATTTTGCTTCACCGCGTTAATGTGGTCTTGCCAGATATCATATAGCCATACTTCATTGCCGGCTTCGGCAAGCAGACCGCCAAACAGACTGCCCATGGCACCGGCGCCAACAACAGCTATTTTCATTTTTTTCTCCTATATGAATTGACAATTGCTAATCGACAATAGTCAATAATCAATAGTCAATCCTAAGGCCCCGTCCATCATTGAGCCAGCAGGCCACGAAGTGTTGCAATGTCGCTTCAACCAGCAAAGGCCGTTCGGGCGCGGCAGCGCTCCATCGCGTGCGAACATCGGGGATGGAACGCGCAACCCGGCGGCGGATCGATGGGGCTGGGCACATCGCCTTCCATGGGAAACGGATCGGTTTGGTGGTGCGGATCCAGCATCGGGACAGCCTTTAAGAGAGCTGCCGTGTAAGGGTGGCGCGGTGAGGTGGAGAAGTTTGCCGCCGGCGCCAGCTCCACGATCGTTCCAAGGTACATCACAGCGATGCGGTCACTGATGTGTTCAACCACACTCAGGTCATGGGAAATAAAAATATAAGACAGGTTGAATTCTTTTTTAAGATCCTCCATCAGATTGATGACCTGGGCCTGGATGGATACGTCCAGGGCGCTGACCGGCTCATCGGCCACAATGAGCTCCGGCCGCACGCACAGCGCGCGTGCAATGCTGATCCTCTGGCGCTGCCCGCCTGAAAATTCATGGGGATACTTGTCCAGGTCGGCAGCCCGTAGGCCGACTTTTTCAACCAGCCCGGCGGCAACTTCCTGTCGCTGGGTTTTCGGAAGATTCTGCACCGCACGCAGCGGTTCGGTAACGATCGCACCTACTTTCATGCGCGGATCCAGACTGGAATACGGATCCTGAAAAATAATCTGCATGCGACGCCGTAGCACCTGCATCTCTTTGGGTCCTAAAGACAGAATATTTTGACCGTTAAATTTGACATCCCCACCGCTGGGCTCGATTAATCGTAGAATCAAGCGTCCCAGTGTGGTTTTACCGCAACCGGATTCGCCCACCAGGCCAAAGGTTTCACCTCGTGAGAGTGTGAAGGATACGCCGTCAACGGCCCGAACCCGGGCCGGCGACTTGTTGAACAATCCCCCTCCCAGTGGGAAATTCTTTGACCAATTTGCTGACCTTTAACAGGGGAATTTCAGCCACCTTGTTTCCTCCGATCCGGGTAGTGTTTTAACCAGCAGCGCGCGTGCTGGCCGGCACGAATTTCGAAAAGTTCCGGTTGCTGTTGCTTGCAGATATCAAACGCATCGGGGCAGCGGTCGGCAAATTTGCACCCGATGACGGCTTCGGTCAGCGAATGCACGGATCCGGGAATTTCATGGAGCCGGGGTGCCTGACCGTCTCGACGGTTACCCAATCGGGGCATGGATTTGAGAAGACCCCGGGTGTAGGGGTGAAACGGTCGATCAAAGATATCGATCAGGCCCCCTTCTTCGACGATCTGACCGGCGTACATCACCACCACCCTCGAAGCCATCTGAGCGACCACCCCCAGATCGTGAGTAATGAGTAATAGAGACATGTTCAGCTCTGATTTAAGCTCCAGCATGAGCGATAGGATCTGGGCCTGAATGGTCACATCCAGCGCGGTTGTGGGCTCATCTGCGATCAGTAATTTCGGCCGGCACACCATGGCCATGGCAATCATCACCCGCTGCCGCATACCGCCCGAGAGCTGATGGGGGTAATCGCCGAGTCGGCTTCGGGCAGCCGGGATTTTGACATGATCCAGCCATGCGGCAGCTTCTGCCAATGCGTCTGATCTTGAAAGTGCTTTATGGATCATCAGCGGTTCGGCCACCTGTCGTCCGATAGGCAGCACCGGATTTAGAGACGTCATGGGTTCCTGAAAGATCATGGCGATGTCACGGCCTCGGATTCGGCGCAGTCGTTCCGCATCCAGACCAAGCAAATTCCCGTTCTTCAAACTGGATGCGGCCGGCTTCAATTCGCCCCGGCGGAGACGGAACCAGGCCTAAAATGCTCAGTGCGGTTACGCTTTTGCCGCAACCGGATTCACCCACCAGTCCCCAGCGTTTCACCGGCCGCCAGATCAAAGCTGACCCCATCCACCGCCCGGGCGATACCTTCCGGGAACGTGGAAACTCACCCTGAGCTCTTCAATGTCCAGTAGTTTATCATTCATAATTATTCTATTAGGCAGACGGCTGGGTACAAATAATGAAGGGCCGTCAAGGTATAAACCCTTGGCGGTTTCAATCAATTGGTCCAGGTCGACCCATTCGTCGATTTGATGAGGAACCTGACGGTCTCCTGCGCCCATGGTGACAATGGGGTATGTTTTTGACGGTCCCACAGAAAGGTCCCATTGGTTGCGCCGGGCACCCCTGCATAAACAGGCGTTTTACCGGTGATCGATCGGCTGGCCCAATCGGCCGCTTTAACGATGGGGTTAGCCAGGGTCGGTCAGCGTACAGGGCCTGTCGGTTAAAATATCGACCTGAACGGCAAGATCACGGTCACGTTGAAAGTGGAGCAGGCCATCGAGTTCCCGGTAATGTTCTCTGACGTTTTGTTCAATATTTTGTGCCAGCGTCTTCAGATCCTGGATGATTTTTTGGTGAGACTGCCGCGGGTGTTGTGCGGATGTCGACCAGCACCTTGGCTTCCCTCGGCATCACGTTGAGCTGGGACGCACCGGCAGCCGGCGCCTGGATCACCGTTGGTGTGTAGCTGGGCCAGCCTAAATATTGATCGCATCCGACAGTGGTTGCCGCTTTTTTTTCCAGCCGGTGCAAGCCGTCAATGAGCCGGGCGATCGCCGGCGCACAGTTCAAGCCGGAAAGCGGCATGGCGCCGTGGCTCATTCGGCCTGTGATCAGATAGCTGGCGCGAATAGCGCCCTTCTGGGAGGTACAGATCATTCCGTCTTGAGGTTCGCAGATCACAGCGGCCGTTATCTTATCGGCATGACCTCTTTTGATAAAATCCCTGACCCCCAGCATGCGGTCTTCCTCGTCACACAAAACACCGCCGATCACCGAACCGCAAAGCTCAACCGCGGAGGTTTTTATGGCTTTCATTGCGATCAGCATGGCAGCCAGGTTTCCCTTTGGTATCATTGGTCCCGCGGCCATACATCCGGCGGCTGACAATTTCAGCGCCAAAGGGGGTCGTATTTCCAGGCCGAGACATCCCCCGGGGTGACGACATCGGTATGGCCTTCAAACATCAGTGTGCGTTTTTGCGCTGCGGCCGGCCCGCTGATGATGATATTCGGCCTGTTGGGGGCCACCGGGTCTACCTGAACATCAAAACCCTGCGATCGGGCCCAGCTTGCGATCATTTCAGATACAGCCTGCTCATTGGTTCCGGCCACCGGGTCCCACACCGAATTGATCCTGACAAGTTCAGCGGTAAGCTGCATCAGTTCGTCAGGATCAATTTCGTTTAAAACTTTTTCTATAATTTCAGCGGGAATCATTTTTGGTATATCTTCTTCCTGAATATCGAATATCGAACAAGGAATGTAGAAGTCAGAAGTTTTCGGTCCTTCGACATTCATAATTCCTTGTTCGGTGTTCTGCGGTTCAATGCCGCCGAAAAAGGGGATGTAGGGCGGCCCACCGCGGCCGCCGGTTCTGCGGTTAAAATTATTTGTCTAATGCTAACCGTTTTCGGATTGCACTATCTAATCCTGACCATCCTGGGATCCAGCATATCCCTGAGCCCATCTCCCCAGCAGGTTAAAGCCCAGTACCGCCCAGGCGATAGCCACACCGGGAAAGATTGCCATCCAGGGAGACAGAGACATAAAGGTCTGAGCTTCATTCAGCATTCGGCCCCAGGAGGCATGCGGAGGCTGGGTGCCCAATCCCAGATAGCTGAGACCGGCCTCCGCCAGAATCGCTACGGCAAACTGAATGGTTCCCTGGATCAGCAACGGTGATGATATATTGGGCAAAACGTGTCTCCAGGTAATGGCCCACTCGTTGATCCCGGCAGCACGGGCCGCCATAATAAATTCTTTTTGCCAGATGCTCAGCGCCACTGCCCGGGTCAACCGGGCAAACACCGGAATATAGAATATGCCGATTGCCAGCATGGCATTGATCATCGATGGGCCCAGAGTGGAGGTGATCAAAATGGCCGTGAGCACCGCCGGGAAGCCAAACAGGAAATCAGAAAAACGCATGATAGCCTCATCAACCAGCCCACGGTAATAGGCCGAGGCAAGCCCCAGCGCGACCCCGATCGTCAAACCGATTGCCACCGTCACCAGACCCACGATGATGGAATTTACCGCTCCGACCATTACCCGTGAAAAGATGTCCCGGCCATATTGATCGGTGCCCAACGGATGGCTGATCGATGGGCTTTTAAGCCGGTGCAGCGGATCCATTTTATTGGCATCATACGGGGTCCAGGCCAGGCTGATAACCGCCATCAGGATGATGACCACGGATAAAACAAAGCCGACCGTGAAGTTCAGATTTTTAAAAAACTCTTCATTTAAATTTGTTCCGCAAATTGAACTTGAACCTATCTCAAAAGTGTGGATCAGGGTTCAGGGCAAGGCGTCCCGTGAATTGATAACGGAGCGTACGCAGAGTACGTGAGTATTTCAATTCTCGGGACAACGTAGCCCTGGGCACTTAGACGCATTTTTGAGATAGGTTCTCATTCAAGTTGGATTCTCGGATCCAAACCGGCATAGCAAAGATCGACGACAAAGTTAACCACGACCACGGCGGCGGCCATAACCAAAACGATATCCCTAACCACCGGCAGATCGCGTTGGCCGATTGCCTGAAAAACCAATCTGCCCATGCCGGGAAGGTAAAAAACGTTTTCGATAATAATGGCTCCGGCAAGAAGCTGCCCCAGCTGCAGACCGAGAATCGTCAATACCGGTATCAGAGCATTTTTCAGCGCATGGACATAAATGACGGTTCTTTCCCTGAGGCCTTTGGCTCTGGCGGTTCGGATGTAGTCTTCATTTAGAACTTCGAGCATAGAGGAGCGGGTTAAACGGGTTAAGATTGACGCCCGGATAACGCCCAGCGCAAATGCCGGCAACAGCAATGCTTTTAAAGAACCCCAGAAATCAGCCGCCCATCCGGGAAAACCGCCGGCAGCAAACAATCCCCAATGGACCGCTAACAGCAGAATCAGCAAAATCCCCAGCCAGAACTCCGGGGTCGCAAGGCCCAGCTGGGTGAAAAACATCACCATTACGTCCCCCGGGCGATTCTGATGGCGGGCTGCGAAAATGCCCAATGGAATGGACAGAACAACTGCAAAGACTATGGCCAGCAGGGCCAGGGGACCGGTGACGGCCAGACTCGACAGGATCAAATCAGAGACCGGCATGTCATAAGTGATGGAGCGGTTGCCGCGGCCGGTAATGATATTGCCGATCCAATCCGCATACTGTGCAAAGAAAGATTGATCCAGGCCCAGTTCGGCTCGCAGGTTAGCCAGGGTTTCGGGGGTCGCATTGATGCCAAGAATGATCTGGGCGGGGTCTCCCGGCAGTACGAATAGCACCGTAAAAACCGCAGTTGAGACAAAGCAAAGCAGAATCAAAAGGGTTATCAGCTTTTTGATCAGGTAACGAGCCATTTCCTTTACCTCAGGCGGCGGTTTTTTAAAATCCGCCGCCTGATTAATTTGGGTTAGTGTCCATTCAGAAATGACGATTTTTTCCAAGGTCAAGGAAGACACAGATTTCAAATCCGCGAGGCATACTTGTAGTATGTCGAGGATTAAAATCTGTTTCTGACACAGAGATTGGGAATAAATAGCCATCTTTATGGATGGGCACTTGTTAGCGTTTAAGCCATACCTCTGTGACATCCAGCGCAATGGTCGGATAATTTTCCCACCAGTTCATAACTTCGGCCTTCATGGCCGGCAAATTGGGCGCCGAGAACAGATAACCGTTTACCGCATCTTCAGCGATGATTTCCTGACAGCGACCGAACCACTTGGCCTTTTCGGCTTCATTGGGTGCTTTTAGCGCTTTGGCATAGGCATCCCGGAACTCCTGTGAATCATACTGAAAGTAATAATTCGGGTCGGCGTAAATGCCGATATCCCACGCTTCCACGTGGCCGATCATGGTCAGCTGGTATTCTTTTTGTTTGTAAATCCGTTCCAGCCAATAGGGCCATTCAACGATTTCAATTTTCAGGTTAATTCCCACCGCTTTCAGCATATCTGCAATCACTTCGCCGGCTCGTCTGGAATAAGAATAGATGGCCGGCAACTTGATGGTGGCTTCAAACCCATCGGGATATCCCGCCTGTTTCAGCAACTCTTTGGCCTTTTGGGGATCATAGGGAAATTTTCCGGTTAAATCCATGTAGTAGGGTGTCGCCGGTGACCAGTGAGAGCCAATGGGCGTACCGTATCCAAACATCACCAGTTCTATGACGGTGTCGCGGTCAATCGCATGGGCCATGGCCTGACGGACTCGTTTGTTATCAAACGGTTTGGCTTTGTTGTTGGTCGACATAATGACCTCGCCGGTGGTGGCCCCGGCATACACCTTAAACCGTTTGTCGCGGGAAAGTTCGGCCGCCGACTCGGGGGCTGAAATCCACCCTAAAACATCGATATCGCCCGCTTTGAGGGCCGCAATCTGGGCACTGGCGTCACCGATGAACTTAAAGGTCACTTGATCAAGATAAGGCAGTTGAGGATTCCAGTATCCGTCGAAACGAACCATTGCGACGCGGTCACCGCGTACCCATTCGACAAACTTGAACGGTCCGGTTCCGATCGGCTGGGATTTGGCCTGTTCATAGCCCTTAGGGGGCAGCATGACGGCATCGCCTTCAGCCATATGGGCAATAAACAGGGCGTCTACCTCTTTCAGCGTCACGATCAAAGTAGCATCATCAGGGGTTTCAATTTTTTCAATCCCGCGAAAAAATTCCGGATGCGGGTTAATCGTACCCTGCGCTTTGGCCCGTTCCAGATTCCATTTGGCCACCTGAGCATTAAACGGCTCGTCGTTATGGAATTTAACACCTTTTCGCAGATAGAATGTGTAGATTTTGCCATCCGATGAAGCTGTCCATTGGGTGGCCAGCCCGGGGACAAATTGCCCCTCACTGTTCACCTTAATCAATCCCTCATAGATGTTGGCGTATACCACCCGATCGATGGCAGCCGCCGTATTTGCTGTGGGATCCAGTCCCGGCGGCTCGCCGGGCTGGCAGACCACCAGTTTCCCGCCTCTGGTTGGCGCAGCCATTTTATTGCTCAACTCATCGAGCCTCTGGCTGAGTTCATCGACCTTTGCGGTCAACCTTTCAACCTGCTCGGCGATTTTATTCAGCCGGTCTGTGTCTCCTGCAGGCCCCTCCCGGGTTTTTCACAGGAGAACAGGAAGAAACCGCATAAAATTATCAAAAAGGATAAAAACATCATTTTCCCGAAACGATTCTTGGTCATAGGTTATTCCTCCGCAACATTAAATTATCGATTCTCAAGATCACAAAATGCGGTCATGCCGGCTATGCTTTTGGCTGTCAGGATTGCTTTTATGATTGCTCTTGACATGCAGTCTGCCGCCGCGTGGCCGATGTCACTGACTGCCCGGGTGTGAACCGGGCCGTAATATCCGGAAACCTCCGTTAATTTTCGCTTACCGGTGGCCATGCAGAAGATCGTGTCACCTTCGAATAGGGTATGACACGGCCGAATGGCTCGCGCCATCCCGTCATGAGCCATCTGGGCGACTTTGTGAGCCTGCGCCTTGGTGAGGATGGCGTCGGTCGCGATGACTCCGATAGTGGTGTTTCTGGCCGGCGTACTTTCGGACTGTGGCGGGAGTATGACAGCGCGTTTTCCCTGCCGGCCGAACTCGTTTTCAATCTCCAGACCGATTTCCCAGGGGCGTCCCGTGGTGGGACTAATGACCTCGCCATCCGAATTGACCGCCACCAGAGCGGCGGTGGTGATGCCCGAATCTATAATCCGGCTGGCGGTTCCCAGCCCCCCTTTGATGCTGCCGGCCCATGCGCCGGTTCCGGCACCCACACAACCGGTGGCCACCGGACCGCTGTCGGCTGTCCGGCAGGCTTTTTCGCCCCATTCTGCGCTGATGGGCGGGACAAATTCAGATCCGCGATCCAGGTCGTATAAAGCGGCCGCCGGTACGATCGGGGCCACAAATCCTTTGTCGAGCGGGAAACCGAAGCCCTTTGGGGCCAGCCAGCGCACCACACCGTCTGCGGCGGCCAGACCGAAGACCGAGCCGCCGGAAAGCACCACCGCCTGCGCATGTTCCACCAGGTTTGCCGGTGCCAGCAAGTCGGTTTCGCGGGTGCAGGGACCCGATCCACGCACATCAACGCCGGCAACAGCGCCTTCCGGACAAACAGCCACGGTTACACCGCTGGCGGCAGCTGTATCGGTGTAATGACCCACCAGAATACCGTCCACATCTGTTAAAGCGTTGTATTTTCCGATGGTCGCCATTTATTTATCCCTTTAGCTTCAAAACTTAATTTGATCGGCAGTTTAAGGGGATCTATATAAATCTTTTTAGGTTCAAACGCAAATCAATTAGGCAATCGCCAGCAATTCTCGGTGAGATACCAGAGCATTGAGATTGCTTCGCTTCGCCCCGCCCGCCTCGCCTGAGCCCGCCCGGCATTGCCTAAGGCGCAGCCGATGGCGGACGTGGCGGCTCGCGATGGCGGGCAGGTCGCAATGACCCGCGAATGTTTCGTACTGTCATTGCGAGGAGCGTGAGCGACGAAGCAATCTTTTGCTTAATTTCACCGAGAATTTCTGGATTTTAAATATTAAGGTTGACTAAAACATGAATACTAAGATAAAAAACCAAGTTTACTTGAAAACCGGCTTAAGAGCCTGTTGCGGGCTTCATAATTTTTCGGCAAATCAATGGTCTTGAAGGGCATTGAATTCGATGATCCAGTTAATCAGAGGTTTTAAGGACATTCTTCCCGGCGAAGTCGAGCTCTGGCAGGCCGTCGAAGCGGTTGCGCGGCAGCTTCTGGAGGATTTCGGTTTTAAGGAGATCCGTATCCCCATCATGGAGCGCACCGAACTCTTTGCCCGCAGCATCGGTGAGGATACCGACATTGTCGAAAAGGAGATGTACACTTTTCCGGATCGCAAAGGCGGCCTGATTACCTTGCGCCCTGAAGCCACGGCTTCGATTGTGCGGGCCTACATTCAGCATCGACTGTATGCCACGGATCCGGTCCAAAAATTTTACACCATCGGTCCCATGTTTCGCCGGGAGCGCCCCCAGAAGGGAAGATACCGGCAGTTTTATCAGATTAATGCCGAGATCTTTGGGGTCCAGTCCGGGCTGGCTGACGTCCAGCTTATTTTTCTGCTGGTGACCCTGTTCTCGCGGCTGAAAGTCGCTGATGTTAAAGCGCACATCAACTCTTTGGGCTGCCCGAAATGCCGGCCGATATTCAAAGGAGCCCTGTCTGAATTTTTGGCATCCGTCAGTGATAAGCTGTGCGCTGATTGCATTCGGCGCAAGGATCGTAATCCGTTAAGGGTGCTGGATTGCAAGGTGCCTTCCTGCCGGGAAGCGATTGCTGATGCGCCGTCAATTCTGGATCACCTCTGTTCTGAATGCCAAGCGGATTTTGATGAAGTCAAATCGATGCTGGAAAAGCTGGCCGTGCCTTTTGTCGTCGATAAAAATTTAGTTCGCGGACTGGATTATTATGCGCGCACAACCTTTGAGATTCAAACCGAATCCTTAGGGGCCCAAAATGCGGTTGCCGGCGGGGGCCGGTACGATGGACTGGTCAGTGAACTGGACGGACCGGACATTCCGGCAACCGGCTTTGCGATTGGTTTTGACAGGCTCACTGAATTGGTCGGTCTTGCCGCCGACTCATTTTACAGGCAGCCTGATATTTTTGTGGCGGCTTTGGGGGATAAAAGCCGTTTACTCGCTTTTGAGTGGATCTGCTCCTTGGGAGATCAAGGCATTCGGGCCGAATTGGATTTTGGGGGAAAGAGCCTAAAAAGCCAGATGAAGCGGGCCGACCGGCTTGAGGCCGACTATGTTCTGATTGTGGGTGACGACGAACTTGAAAAAGGTGAGGCCATCCTGCGAAATATGGAAACCAAAGACCAGGTTTCAATTCCCATCGATGGCCTTGTTGAAGCCATTAAAGAAAAATTTCTAGAATAATTTCATTAGTTTCATTCGTTTGATTGGTTTGATTTGTTGGCTAAACTTCGTAAACGAATTCAACCAATTGAACCAATATAACCAATAAAACCAAAAGAACAAGGAGATTGTATTGCAGGATCAACTCGGTGAAATGCGCAGAACGAATCATTGCTGGGAACTTGGGGCGGATGATGTGGGCAAGGAAGTCGTGTTGATGGGCTGGGTCCATCGGCGCAGAGATCATGGCGGTGTGATTTTCGTGGACCTTCGGGACCGGGAAGGCCTCACCCAGGTGGTATTTAATCCGAAAGTAGACAAAAAAATACATGCCAAAGCGCATGCGATCCGTAATGAATATGTACTGGCTGTGCGCGGCAAAGTGGATCACCGGCCGGCCGACATGATTAATCCCAAACTCAAGACCGGCGAGATCGAAGTTACGGCAACCGAGCTCAAAATTTTAAATCCTGCCAAAACACCGCCTTTTCTAATCGAAGATGAGGTCGATGCTTCGGAAACGGTCCGGCTCAAATATCGTCATCTGGATCTGCGTCGATCCCAAATGCAAAAAAATCTCATCTTGCGGCACCGGGTATCGGAAGCCGTCAGAGGCTATCTCAACCAACAGGGGTTTCTCGATCTGGAAACGCCGTTTTTAACCCGCAGCACTCCCGAGGGGGCCAGGGACTATCTGGTTCCCAGCCGGGTGAATCCGGGCGAGTTCTATGCGCTGCCGCAATCGCCGCAAATATTCAAACAGCTTTTTATGATTTCAGGATTTGACCGCTATTATCAAATCGTGCGCTGTTTTCGGGATGAGGACCTGCGGGCGGATCGTCAGCCGGAGTTTACCCAGATTGATATCGAGATGTCTTTTGTGGGAGAAGATGACGTCATGAACCTTTCCGAAGGCATGATGACCCAGATTTTTAAAGAAATTCTCGGAATAAAGCTCAAGCGGCCTTTTTCACAGTTGACTTACGAGGAAGCCGTCGGCCGTTATGGCCTGGATAAACCCGATACTCGCTTCGGCTTTGAGCTTAAAGATATTTCCGACATTGTGGCCGGTTCAAATTTTAAAGTATTTGCCAATGCGGTTAAAAAAGGCGGAATTGTCAAAGCCTTGAATGCCAAAGGGTGCATTGATTTTTCACGCAAGGAAATTGATGATCTGACCGAACTTGTGGCCGTATACCGGGCAAAAGGAATGGCCTGGATAAAGGTCAAAGAAGATAAATGGCAATCTCCAATCACAAAATTCTTTTCAGACGAAGAAAAACAAGCGCTGGCCGAACGCATCGAAATGGAACCGGGGGACCTGATATTTTTTGTCGCCGATCAGCCCAAGGTGGCCAATGAGGCCCTGGGTCATCTCAGAAACCATTTGGGCAAGACCCTGGGCCTGATCGATGAAAATGAATATCATTTTTTGTGGGTGACGCGGTTTCCGATGTTTGAATATGATGAAACCGAAAAGCGGCTGCAGGCCTTGCATCATCCGTTTACATCCCCTCTGGAAGAGGATTACGAGCGTCTCAAAGATGAACCGCTTTCCGTAAACAGCCGGGCTTACGATTTGGTTTTGAACGGCTTTGAAATCGGTGGCGGGAGCATCCGGATCCATCAGCGCAGCATTCAGGAAAAAGTATTTGAGGCCCTGAATATGGATCGAAAGACCTATGAAGGCAAGTTCGGATTTTTACTTGAAGCCCTGGATTCCGGCGCACCGCCCCACGGCGGCATTGCCATCGGCTATGACCGCCTGGTGATGTTGATGTGCGGCGAATCATCCATCCGCGATGTGATCGCTTTTCCTAAAACCCAGAAGGCGGCCTGCCTGCTCACCGAGGCACCGTCGGAAACCAGCAAAACCCAGCTGGATGAACTCTATCTCAAGCTCAAGCCGATGACAAAATAATGGATTATGAATAAAATCCGATCATGATAAGAAAGGCCCAATCATTCCTGATTGGGCCTTTAATTTTTTTTTGGCTCCCCAGCACGGACTCGAACCGCGGACCCGGTGGTTAACAGCCACCTGCTCTGCCAACTGAGCTACTGGGGATCAATAAGAACCTGGAAAGCTAATAAAGAATTGAACTGATGTCAAGAAAAAACTAGATGATTCAAACCGATAATTTTTATTGTTATTTTAACAGCTTTCATGGTTCTTCGCAGCTTAAAATTATCAAGTTCACCTGCGAAAAGGGGGTGTCAAATCTTGAATAGTGAATAAATTTGATTTAATTTATCTCTCGACTGGCGATCTTTTTGAAGTTTTAAATTCAGGGTCCGAACACTGTGGCTGACAGAAGAAGAGGTCACGCCAAAAAGATCCCCGATTTTCTCATTGGTCAGCATCCCCGTCTTCCAAAAGGCATAGACCAGGATGTCTCGATCCGTTTTGTCGGAGGATGATATGCGGGATAATTGCCGGAAACGCCTAATATCGCAGTTGAGTATCTTTGCTGCCTTATCCAAAAAAGAGGCTGGGTTGAATTCTTTGAACATGCTTTTTTGCTGCGGAATCTCTCGATGCGGTACCTCCGGTAAATATGTGCTGCGGATCTTATCGACAAATTTTTTTGATCCCAAAAGCATTCCATGCTGCAAATTCTCCAATAAACGCTTTTCTTCCTTCGCATACCCCTGAACTTTTTCGCGGTAACCCCGGTGTCTGCCCTTTTCATCAAACTGCGACAATATCAATTCTGTAGACAGCCAACGCGGCCCCTTTTTCCCGTAAGCATACACCGGATAACTACTCCAGTGATATTGGGCCAGCCTATTGACTGCTCCGGCCCTCAAGGGATTACGATGAATATAACAGGAAAGTTGCATCAAGTAGATATCATTTTGCACAATGATGCTTTTAAAACGACCCTGAAACAAATGACCGATTCTGGAGTGTTTGTTATTGAAACGCCGGGTATAAGTCACACCAAGCCACTGCATGGCTTTTGATAAATTCGTCCGCTGAGTTCTTATCAAAAGGTGATAATGATTGTCCATTAATACATAGGCAAAAATATCTATTTCAAATCGCTCTGAAATTTCACCAACAACACCCAGAAATCCATATCGGTCATCATCACCGAAAAAAATATTCCTGCCCTCGTTTCCACGCGACATCACATGATAAAATGCGCCATCAAATTCTATTCGCCACGCTCTGCCCATGCAAGCTGATTACCCAAATCATGGATGATTGTCAACATTTATTCACTATTCAAGATTTGACACCTACTTCATTTTATGATACCGGTCATGAGTATTTCCATCGGGTACATGGCCGCATATCATAAAGCATAATAAAAAATATGGGAGAAGGGAGTTAGAATGAAACCAATGATAAATATGATTACGCTGGGTGTCCAGGATTTAGAACGGGCAACCCGTTTTTACGAGGAAGGACTTGGACTACCCAGAAAAGCATTTGAAGGTAATGTCGCATTTTTCGAATTAAAGGGTTCATGGCTGGCACTATATCCCTGGGGTGCTCTCGCCGAAGATGCAACAGTTGATTCTCAAGGAGATGGGTTTCGAGGAGTCACACTGGCCCATGCGGTCTCAAGCAAAGAACAAGTTGATCAAGCACTGCATCAAGCTGTTGAAGCGGGTGCCACTCTGGTTAAGCCGGCACAGGACGTATTTTGGGGAGGATATTCCGGCTACTTTTCCGATCCCGATGGGCATTTATGGGAAGTGGCATGGAATCCGCATTTTTGGCCTGGGCCTAAGGAGTAAAATGATTGAGTGGATGGACGTTCATCATTGGGGGGAGTTCCGCAAGACGTCCGCGCATTGGTGACGTTTTGAAAGAAGATTTGTCAAGGGATGACGTCATTGATTTAACCAAACGATGTTTGCAACAGTACCAAGACAAAGCCAAAAAGCGAGAGCGTATGGCTCGTTTTGTTGATAGAATCGGAATTGAAAACTTAAAAGAAGCTCTTTTCTAATTATACACAGCGTTACAATTAATTGCGTATCTTTTCACTCAAAGCGAGATGCGAACCTAAGCATCAACTATATCATCAGTAAAAAGAGCTTTTACTTTCAAGCCAAGAGCTATTGGATCAGCGTCTTTTTCTATACAAACCGAGACGTGCCCCCAAGATGTGGGCAGGACGAACTGAAAAAAATTGCCATACCTTATGATTATCTCTTAGCCTGCGAAACATTACAGTTCCAACCATTGTCACTACCCCGACCACCATTAGCCAGCCAAACCAGTCTCCAAAACGAGTGTAAAGCGTTGTCCCTGATACGGTGAAAGTTTTACCAATGATAGCTGTGCGCTCGTTTATACCACTCTCAGCCATCACGCGTCCATAAGGATCGACGACTAATGAAATACCGCTAGTTGTACCTAACCCAAAGGCCACTCGATTCTCAACCGCCCGAAAGACGCTATCCGAAGCGTGGAAAGCCGGGAACCAGCGACTATGATTGAAATCGTCATCCACCGGCATTAGCACAATTTGTGCTCCAGCGCGTGCCAGTTCGCGGGTAATCCACAAACGGTGTCGATCCCAGCATGCGCCGATGCCTACTTTGCCATGGGGTGTGTCAAATACTGGAAAATCCCTCGGCCCTGGAACAAAACCATGGTTTTCCTCACCGCTGGTCGTATTAATCTTCGCCCGACGTCCAATCTCTTTGCCCTCCGGGCCGACCATCAGTGCTGTATCGTGCATACCGGTAGGTGCTCGCCAGACAACATCTGCCACAATATAGGCACTTATTTCCTGCGCCAGTGTGCTAAGTTGGTGGATGAAGCGTGGATCGTCAGCGTCGGCAAACTCGTTTTCCGGCCAAACAACAAAGGCCCCTTTCATATCGACAACCTTGCGTGTCAGTTCGGCGTTCACATCAAAGATAGCCTGCGACATTTCCGGTGTATCCGTATAATAGCCTTCCTTTGCGGTTGGTAGATGACTTAGCTTCTGGATCTCAGGATCCTGATTTGCCAGGTCCACCGTCGCTGCTATGCTAAAGGTCTCTTGCGGTGGCTTAGATATTGTCACAGCACCCCACCCGACAACAGAGATGACAATCATCAATGCCGTTCCACTCAACCGGTCCAGTTTGTGCTCTCGCCACGCTTTCAATAGTAAAAACGCCAGTGCAACATTGCTGAGCATCACCAAAAAGGTGAGGCCGGGGAAGCCCGTCACACTCAGAATTTGTAACGCTGGAGGGAAACGCCATTGACTCTTTGCCAGCAATACAAACCACCAATCCTCAACTACCGGTGCAATGTATTTAACAAACTCAACTGCCGTCCAAAGAGCAGGTAACGCCAGCAACCTTAAAACACCTGCCATCCGCCTTTGAAGTTTGATTCCCAATCCGATTAACATAGCATACCAACTGCCCACAGCAAAAACCAGAAAGTAGCCAAGAACGGGTCCAAACATGTTTGGGTACCAGTTGTGGACGGCGATTGACCAAATTAAACCAAAAGGCATTGCCATGAATGTTGGAGACGCTTTTGGCAGTACTTCGATAGCAAGAAGCAGGGGTACCAGCGCAACCCAACCCAGAAAACTAAAGTCAAAGTTGGGCATAGAGGCAGTTATGAGCACACCTGAAACTGCCGATACGCTCAGGCCGGTCAAGTAGCACTGTCGGCGTGTCATCTTATTGCCGTCTCCAATTTGTTGCTCAGCGGTGCTCTCCTGAGACATTTTTGTCACCTTGTATGTTCTCCTGTTGCGTTATATTGTTATATATATTCCTTAATGGTTATCATTCATGATGGAACATCCTTTCCTTCAATTGGTGTATTCCAATTTGGGAGCGCTTTTAAGATAGGACGCTTTTCCGTCTAATGATTCCCAGAAGTAATCCCCCTGCTCCTGAAATTTTTTCTGTGTAATTTCCACGTCTGACACAGCTTCCATAAACTCCCTGTTGATTTTTCCTTCTTTTACAACTTGCTCTCCGGCATTATTGCATGCCTCTTCAACTTTCATGCGTCTTTCGGCATATACAGGCTGGGCAATCAGTTCGGCTCCGGGCATAAAAAATTCACCCATTAAAAATGATTTTTCAGAGTGGCTGTGAAGACACCTGAACATTGCTTTTAACCCGTCGAAATTGTGATCCACTTCGGGAAACCCGGCAGCACTGAACACCACAAAACCTTGCTCTTTATCCTCCGGATAACGGTGGGGATGCCTTGTTTCTCCCTCTTCTATTAACATGTACGGTTTTATATTCGGTAAAGTGCGGTCCAGAAAATTCTTCATTATGCCGGTAACATTGAAAATATAAAGCGGTGAAGCAAAGATAATCAAATCCGCTTTTCTGAATTTCAGCCGCAGATCGCTCATATCATCTTGAAAAATACATTCTCCCGGTGTTTTCGTCCAACATGTATAGCATCCTGTACAGGAATTTATTTTCATATCTTTCAGCTTAACATATTCTATTTCAGCACCCGCCGATTTGGCTCCTCTGCAAAAATGATTCACCATAAAGGTGGTTTTACTGAATTTGGTGCTTCGAGGCCCACCGTCAAAAACAACAATTTTTTTGATTCGTCCCGGCTCAAAGGTTTTGTACGCAAATTTTATTTTTCGCGGTTCTGCTTTTGCTTCCTCTTCAGCTTCACTGGGTGGCGCAAACAACTCACTTAATTTTAACAATATGGTCATATCGCCGTCAGCGGTATACTCCTTTATTTAAATACGCCCGGTGCACCGGAAACTTCGTTGTTTGATATTGCAAGCCAAAGTTTGGAATCGGATTTGATCGTTGTTTTAGGATTTGGGTGAATACCTTCGGTATATGTGCATTCGAGATCTTTTATGGTTAAATATCCGTCGGTAGGCTCCTGACCCGTTAAATGGAATTGAATAATCGTATCGATTCCTTTGGCGAGCTTTTTATTCAATCCGTGAGGCATTGCTTCGAATAATTCTTTTATTGATTTAAAATGCAGCCGTTCTCCTTGAATCGTTTGCATTAAAACCGAGGGTAATTTTTTATTTATCGGTATGCCGACTGCAAGCAGCAAAACGATGGGGACAATGCTTGAAATAATGACCTGTATGCCTCCGTCGTCGGAATATTTTATGACGGATAAAATAATGGAGATGCCAAACAAAACCGCCCAAATGTAATTGATGATGATGTTTATCTTTCGAAATTGATCTGTTTTGGTGATGACTTCAGGATAATTCTTTATGGAAAATTCATAAGTGAAAGGATCCAATTTGAATAAAGGTGGAAGCATTGCAACCAAAAATAGACCCAAATATAAACCGGCGATGGCATTTTCCAAATATATTTGGCCGAGTGACGGCAAATAATACACCGAAATCGCGCCGATTATGACGATGCCCGAAACCCCGTAGACAAAATAGCTTTTTACTTTAGCAATAATGGCTACGATGAAATTTAACAACACAATAGCGCTTATTACCAAAATATAAGGTTTAAGATT
>PVMK01118163.1_pt1 | contig 39571 bp, 43 predicted proteins | sample 1853481 | NCBI WGS metagenome assembly PVMK01 (sample SAMN08533507, study PRJNA380276) | Marine sediment metagenome, whole genome shotgun sequencing project.
TTGATCAGGATTATAAAAATATTACCACCCAGGCAGCAAGATGTGCACTGGCTGATGGATGGGGCGGCGCGATGATAGCAACCGAACTCCAGGACATTATGTTCGGCACACCTGTTCCCGGCACCGGTAAAATTAATCTTGGGGTACTTAAAGAAGACGAAGTTAATATTATTGTTCATGGTCACGAACCGCTCCTTTCGGAAATGGTTGTGGTTGTCTGTCAGGATCCTGAAATTATTGCATATGCAAAAGAAAAAGGCGCAAAGGGTATTAACCTTGCCGGTATGTGTTGTACCGCAAATGAAATCCTGATGCGTCATGGTGTACCCATCGCCGGAAACTTCCTTCAGCAGGAACTCGCTATATTAACAGGCGCCTTAGAGGCAATGGTTGTTGATGTCCAGTGTGTTATGCAGGGTCTACAGGAAACTGCCGAAAATTTTCACACTAAAGTAATTACCACCAACCTCAAAGCAAAAATGGAGGGTGCGACTCATATAGAATTTGAAGAGCATGATCCGATAAACACTGCCAAAGAAATTGTAAAAGCTGCAATTGACAATTTTAAAAACAGAGACAAATCTAAAATCTTTATTCCTGATGTTTCTGAAAATATGGTTGCCGGTTTTTCTCATGAAACCATTAATTATCTCCTTGGCGGAACATTTCGGTCTTCATATAAGCCGTTAAATGACAATATTATTAACGGCCGTATCCGAGGTGTTGCCGGCGTCGTAGGCTGTAATAACCCTCGAACCACTGATGATGAGATTCATCTTATCCTGATTAAGGAGCTCATCAAAAATGATGTGATCGTTCTAACAACCGGATGTGTTGCAATGGCATGCGGTAAAGCAGGTTTACTTACGCCAGAAGCAGCAAAATACTGCGGTGATGGCCTTGCTTCAATTTGTGAAACAATTGGAATTCCGCCGGTTCTCCACATGGGCGCCTGTGTCGATAACAGCCGCATCCTCATGGCAGCAACCGCGCTGGTTAAAGAGGGCGGCCTGGGCGATGATATCTCAGATCTTCCTGTTGTTGGAGCAGCGCCGGGATGGATGAGTGAAAAAGCAATTGCAATCGGCCATTATTTTGTTGCCTCCGGGTGTATATACACTTTTTGGCACAACCTTTCCCACATTAGGAAGTAAGAAATATACAGATTACCTTTTTAATGGACTTGAAGAAGAATGGGGCGGCAAGTGGGACTTTGTCCCGGATCCGCTTGAAATGGCAAAAAAGATGATCGCTCATATTGATAAAAAGAGAAAAGCTCTTGGTATTGATAAGGCAAGGGATAGAGTTTTAATGGATATGGAAATGAGAAGAGAGCTTGACGCAGGCTAACTTAAAAATATAAGCATAATGCTTTTGAAGGAGGTAATAAAGTGTCAAAAATAATTTGCTCAGCAGCCATTCGTGGCGCACACAAAATTGCATATCGTGTAGAGAAAAAATATGCCGATGTCCTGAAAAAATACGGTCCTGATCAGGAAATCGCATTTACGGATACAGCATATTTTCTACCTATAATCTATTCAATGCTCGGTATTCCTGTTAAAAACCTTGGTGATTGTCAGCAGGTGTTTTCAACGATGCCGTAAGCTTCTTCCCTCCCGCTGGTAAAAGAAACAATGGCGCTTCCCTACCTTGCTCCTGCACTTGATGCTGGAATGGCAACACTCTTCTATGAAGAAATAGAGGAAGCAATAAGATACCTTGAGCATCCGGATTTTTATTTAAAAGGAGAAGATGTAACAGACGACAACATCTGGCTTGGAGCTGCAGATGATATTATTCTTAGAAAACGCGGTGTAGAGTTCGTTGACGGCAGTGCTCCCGGGTTTGCCGCTATCCTGGGTTCAGCTCCGGACAATGAAACCGCAGCAAAAATTGCTCATGAGCTTCAGCTTAAAAATCTTTATGTTTTTATCGCTGGAGAGAACAACGGAGTTCGTTTCTCTGAACAGCTTGTTGAGGCTGGAGTCCAGATCGGATGGAACACACGCCTTGCTTCTTTCAGCCCGGATGTTTCAGGCGCTGTATTTGCTCTTGGTTTTGCAGTACGCGCTGCAATGGCATTTGGCGGTGTTCAGCCGGGAGATTTCAGAAAAAACCTCATTTACAACAAAGACAGGATTTTTGCTTTTATTCTTGCTATGGGTTTTGTATCTGATGAATGGTATGCAAATGCAGCCGGCTGTATAAACTTTGGTTTTCCGGTTATTGCTGACACACCTATACCTGAGGTTTTGCCCACAGGTATCTGTACCTATGAACATGTTGTTTCTTCTGTTCCGTATGACCAGATGGTTGCAAAAGCAATTGAGACACGCGGCCTTAAAGTTAATGTTACTGAAGTTCCTATTCCGGTTGCTTATGGCCCTGCATTTGAAGGAGAGCGTGTGCGCGGTGACGATATCTACTTTGAGTGCGGCGGCGGCCGTACCCAGATGATAGAGTTTTCTGTATTAAAGGAGATGAATGAAGTTGAAGATGGTAAGATAGAAGTTATCGGAAAGGACCTCGGAGACATTGAGCCTGGAACAAAGCTTCCTTTTGCAATCTATGTTGAAATCGCTGGTCGTCAGATGCAGGAGGACTTTCTTCCCGATTCTTGAGCGTCAGATTCATCATCTTATTAACTATGCGCAGGGTTTGATGCACATTGGCCAGCGTGATATATCATGGGTACGGATTGCCAAGCAGGCAGTTGAAAAAGGTTTCAGCTTTGCAGACATCGGCAAGATCCTTCATGCTATGTATCATAAGGATTTTGGCGCTATTCTTGATAAAGTACAGATCACCATAACTACTGAGGAAGCAAAAGTACTGGAAATCACTGAGCAGGCACGTGCAACTTTTAAGCAGCGAGATGCACGTATTGCCGATCTGTCAGATGAATCTGAAAATACCTATTATTCCTGTACTCTCTGTCAGTCCTTTGCTCCGTCTCATGTCTGTGTGGTAACACCTGAACGTACCGGGCTCTGCGGCGCGTATAACTGGCTTGACTGCAAAGCCTCCAACGAGATCAACCCCAACCGGTCCCTAACCAGCCAATTGAAAAAGGGGAAGTTCTTGACGAGCTCTATGGTAAATGGACAGGTGTTAATGAATTTGTTTCAAAAGCGTCACGTGGAACTGTCACTGACGTCAGTGCTTACAGCATCATGTCAAACCCTATGACTTCCTGTGGATGTTTCGAATGTTTAGCTGCATATCTTGATCAGTGTAACGGCATTATGACCATTGACCGTGATTTTAAAGGTGACAACAGTCCCTGCGGAATGAAATTCACTACCCTTGCAGGTTCAGTGGGTGGCGGAGCAGTAACACCCGGGTTTGTCGGTCACAGCAAGCATCTATATTGGTTCTAAAAAGTTCATTCAGGGCCGAGGGAGGAATAAAAAGACTTGTCTGGATGCCAAAAGCCTTAAAAGAGGAACTTGCTGAAAAATTAAATGCGCGTGGTAAAGAGTTGGGCATTGAAAATATCGTAGATATGATCGCTGATGAAACAATCGGTATGACCCAGGAAGAGATTCTACCCTTTTCTGAAGGAAAAGAAACATCCTGCTCTTGACATGGAACCGATGGTTTAAAAGTATATTTAATATAAACTACAAAAAAATAATTTAAATTATTTATTTTATAGGAGGTCACAATGGCACTATCGGGGAATTGATATATTTAAAATGCTTCCCAAAACCAACTGTCAGGAATGCGGAGTTCCTACCTGCATGGCATTTGCTATGAAACTTGCAGCAGGACAGGCTGAACTTGACGCATGCCCGTATGTTACGGATGAAGCAAAAGAAAAGCTGGAGGAAGCATCCGCACCTCCAATACGTCCGGTTGTTATTGGAATTGGTGATAAAGCTTTAAAAGTCGGCGGTGAAAATGTGCTTTTCAGACATGAAAAAACATTTATAAACAAGCCGGGTATTGGTCTTTTGATTACCGATGCAATGGACGATGCAATAGTTGACGCCAAGCTGAAGAAGTTTAAGGACCTTGAATATGAGCGTGTCGGCCTTTACTTAAGCGCAGATATTATTGCTTTAAAGGACACCTCAGGAGATGCTGCAAAACTGATTAAGCTCATTGAAAAAGCAAAGGGCATGGGGCTGACAAACCTTATTTTGATGAGCGATTCAAAAGAGGTACTTGCAGAAGCTGCAAAAGCTGCTGCTGACCTTAAACCTCTCCTGTATGCTGCCACTGCTGACACACTCGATGAACTTGGTAAACTGGCACTGGAAACCAAGTGTCCACTTGCTATCCGGGGCAGTTCTATTGATGAGATTGCAGAAATGACAGTTAAACTTACTGACATGGGACTTAAAGACATTGTCATTGATACTGGCGCAAGAACCCTGAAAAAGTCCTTTGATGACCATATTTCGCTGCGCAGAGCAGCACTTGTAGACAAATTTCGCCCACTTGGTTTTCCCACTATAGTTTTTCCGTGTGAAATGACCAATGATCCAATAAAAGAAGCAGTTTTTGCATCTACCTTTGTCCCGAAATATGGCGGTATCATCATTCTGTCTGAAGTTGAAGGTCACAACCTGTTTCCATTAGTACTTCAAAGAATGAACATCTATACGGATCCACAGCGACCGATGGCCACAAGCGAGGGGATTTATGAGATTAATAACCCTGACGAAAATTCTCCGGTATTGATCACAAGCAACTTCTCTCTGACATATTTTATTGTTTCCGGTGAAATTGAATCAAGTAAAGTCCCCACATGGCTTTTGATCAAGGATACAGAAGGTCTCTCTGTTCTTACAGCGTGGGCTGCCGGTAAGTTCGTTGCTGATGCTATCGCACCTTTTGTTAAAAAATCAGGAATTGAAGAAAAGGTAAGCCATAAAAAAATTGTTATTCCCGGAGCTGCTGCAACAATCAGCGGTGAGCTTGATGAAGAGTTAGGCGACTGGGAAGTCCAGATAGGCCCCCGTGAAGGCGCGCACATTACACCTTTTCTCAAGAACTGGGCGAATGCATAAATTGTGTTTTTAATTTTTTTGTGTGTCATTAAATTAATTTAAATTTATCGGAGGTAATATAAGTCATGATTGTATCAATAGCTGAGAGCATAAATATTATGTCAAAGACAATTGGGCCAGCAATGAAAGAAAAGGACCCAAAACCAATTCAGGCTATGGCAATTGCCGAAGCAGAAGCAGGTTCAGATATTCTTGATGTTAACATCGGCCCCGCAAGAAAAGGCGGAGCTGAAATGATGGAGTGGCTGGTAAAAACCATCCACGAAGTAGTAGACCTGCCCTTATCCCTTGACACTACAAACCTGGAAGCAATGGAAGCAGGATTAAAAGCCCATAAAAAAGGTGGTCGTCCCTTAATGAACTCAGTTTCCTGTCAGGCAGACCGTATTGATGCAGGCCTTGACATGGCAAAGAAGTATGACTGTCTCATGGTGGGACTTCTCTGGGGAACTGATGGAATGCCGCGCGACGTTAATGAACGCGGAGCGCTTGCTGCAGAACTCATTTATAAAGCAAATGATAAAGGGATAAAGAACGAAGACATTTTTATCGATCCCATTGCAACCCCGGTAAGCGGTGAGATAAATCAGGTCCTTGCATGCACGGAATTTATGGGAATGCTTCAGGATATCGGACCCGGCTGTAAATCAACGGTTGGACTTTCTAATGTATCTAACGGCGCGCCTGACAACCTTCGTCCGGCACTTAACGGACCATATTTGTTGATGCTTCAGAAACAGGGGCTCTACTCTTCGATTGTCGATGCCTATGACAAAGAGTTAATGGCTCTTTGCAAAGGAGAAAAACCTGGGCTTGAAGCACTGGTTGCTAAAATCATGGACGGCGAAGCTGTAGACATGGCATCACTTTCTGAAGAAGAACAAAGATATGCTAAAATCAGTTAATGTATTAATGGGAAAATCACTCTACTCTGATTCCTGGCTTGATATATAATTTATATTGATCTATTATCGTAGCTTTCAAAAGAAAATACTAATCTTTTGAAAGCTACCTTTAGTAAATCAAGGTAAACACGCTTTAGAGAACAGGCTTAAGTTCGAAAGAATTCACACTACAGTCATATAAAATATCTTAATAAGTTAATACTGTCCGGGCAGAAACTCCTCTGCCTTTTTTAAACGTATATTTTATAACGTTGTTACTTCAAATTCATATGAAAGGCTACAACATGTATGAAATTGTCCGGGGTCCGCTAATGTGGCTGTCAGTTATTATCTTCCTAGCCGGAATCATCTATCGCACAGTACAGCTTTTTGTGTTAACCCGAAAAAAAGAAGCAGCAATATATACAAAAAAGACTGTGGAAAAAACACCGGTAAAGGACTACTCTTCTGAAGAAAAAAAGTTTGAACTACTGCTGGCATTTCAAAACAGCCTGCTCGGAAAAATCCTGTTATGGTGATTGTTTCTTTTGTTTTTCACGCCTGTCTATTTATTACCCCGATCTTTTGCCGCAGGACACGTCCTTTCCCTGTATGAATCATGGGGGTTTTCGTTCATAACGCTTCCGGACAATTTTATTGATCTGTTAACCATTATTTTTCTTGCATGCGTTCTGTTTTTTTTAATGCGCAGAATCGTTATTCCCAGAGTCCAAAGCATTTCCACCCTTATGATTATCTGCTGCTTTTTATTACCGCAGCTCCTTTTCTAACCGGTTTCTATGCATACCACCAGTATTTTGACTACAAAACGGTGATTACACTGCATATCCTTGCAGGTGAATTAATGCTTATTGTGATGCCCTTTACCAAACTTGGACATATGGTATTTTTCTTTTTTATAAGAATCCTTATAGGAAGTGAAAACAGCTTTGGCAAAGGCAAAAGGGTCTGGTCATAGTAAACGAATATTAACAGAACCGTTGTAAACAGTATAAGGTGAAAAATGTCAGCAAAAGAAATAAATAAGTTAAACACTGATACCATTAAGGAAATGCTGAACCAGAAAAAAGCCAGGATGAAGCTTAACCTTGCTGCCTGCGCAAGCTGCAGCCTGTGTGCTGAAAGCTGCTTTTTGTTTATAAGTAAAAATCAGGATCCCAAATATATGCCCTCATATAAAGTTATACATTCTCTTGGGAAGCTTTATAAAAAAAAGGGTAAAGTTGATAAAGCTGCCCTGAATGAAATGAGGGATTTGGTGTGGAAAAACTGTGTTCTATGTGAACGCTGTTACTGTGCTTTTGGAATAGATATTCCAAGTATGATTGCTTTCACACGAAGCATTTTGCGTTCTCAGGGTATTTCGGGCGTCTATCCCCATACACTTGGCGCACCTGAAGATACATCAGAAGAAAATCAAATAAAATTATCTTAAAATTTAGAAATTTTTTTCGGAGAAAAAAATGATTAAATCAGAAGTTAAATCCCTGGAAGAAATTAAGGAAATGCTCACGGGTTATAAAAAAATTCTTAATACCGGCTGCGGCGGTTGTTCTTCTGTTTGTCTTGCCGGTGGGCTGAAAGAAGTTAACAATCTTAACACAAAGCTTTTGTTATCATATCAGGCAGATAAAACCCCTTGTGAAATTGATGGATTTACCGTAGAGCGTCAGTGTGAAATGGAATTTCTGTCAGAGCTGGATGCGATAATAAAACCATATGACGCCGTTCTTTCAATGGCTTGCGGTGTAGGAGTTCAGTTTTTGGCTGAAAGGTTTCCTGAGAAACCGGTATTCCCTGCTCTGAACACAAAATTTGCCGGAGTAAACAAAGATCTTGGATGGTATGAGGAACGCTGCAAAACCTGCGGCGATTGTATCCTTGGTATAACAGGCGGTATCTGCCCGGTGACTATGTGCGCAAAAAGCCTTTTTAACGGACCCTGCGGCGGCCCCAAGGATGGACACTGTGAAGTTGACAAGGACATTGCCTGTGCATGGGTAAACATTTATGACCGGCTTAAAAGTCAGAACAGGCTGGATAATATTCAAAAAATCTATGCGCCGCGTGAATGGCAGGATCAGGTACAGGGCCGAATTGTTCTGGAAGCATACAAGGACAGATACATCCAGGTCGAAAAAAAGTAACTAACCTGTCGAACCACGGTATATCTTAGAACGTTTTTCATATTATTAAAGATAGTAATGTTAATTCCCAAATACTTATTAAAGAGGCTGGATTATGAAATCAGGGAGTAATTTAGAAAAGATACTTAGCGAAGGTAAATTTGCAGTTACCGGAGAGCTCGGCCCGCCAAGAGGCACAGACCCAAATACAATTAAAGAAAAAGCAGCGCCTCTTAAAGGAATGGTTGATTCCGTTAACATCACAGATAACCAGACAGCTGTGGTTAGAATGGCAAGTTGGGCGGCTTCTATCCTTCTTATGAAAGAAGGTCTTGAACCTAATTATCAGATGGTGTGCCGTGACAGAAACCGCATCGCAATGCAGTCTGATATCCTTGGCGCTTATGCACTAGGAATCAGAAATATCTTATGTCTTTCAGGAGACCACCAGCTTTTTGGTGATCATCCAAAAAGTAAAAAGGTATTTGATATTGATTCAACACAGCTTATCAGTATGGTAAAAAAAATGCGCGATGAAGGAAAATTTCTAAACGGTCAGGAAATTACTGAACCGCCAAAAATGTTTATTGGTGCTGCTTCAAACCCTTTTGGTGAGCCCTATGAGTTTAGAGTCCATCGGCTGGCCAAAAAAATAGAGGCCGGTGCCGACTTTATTCAGACCCAGTGTATTTACAACATGGAACGTTTCAGGGAGTTTGTAAAACAGGCAAATGATATGGGTCTTACTGAAAAAGTTTATTTACTTGCAGGGGTCACTCCAATGAAAGCTGTGGGTATGGCAAAATATATGCAGAAGAATGTTCCCGGTATGGACGTCCCTGACTGGGTAATAAAACGGCTGCAGGGCGTGGAAAAGAAAAAACAGGCAGAGGAAGGTATCAAGATCTGCTGTGAGCAGATAGAGGAGTTTAAGGAAATGAAGGGTATTGCCGGCGTGCATTTAATGGCAATTGAATGGGAACATAGAGTTCCTGAAATTGCTGAAAAGGCAAATATACTGCCGAGGCCGATTGTTTAGTTTCTCAACAATACATGAATACAGTCTTATACAGTAAATTGGTTTTCATACAAAACTATAAGGTAAAAACATGAAGAAAAATATATGCTCCCTGGTGTTCCTCTTTTGCGCGGTCAGTTTTCTTTTTTTCATACAGAATAAAGAAGCAAACTCTGATGAAGTTATACAAACAGTTGACAAAGAATTGCCTCCCCGCTTTATTTCAATTCCTGAAAATATAACAAGTCTTGACCGTGCACCGGTAAATTTCTTTCATGACAAACATACAAAAGCTCTTGAAAATGAAGAAGAAGGATGTGAGCTGTGTCATATGAAAGACATAGATAATATCTTTGATTTTACCTATCCCTCTAAAAAAGATGATGCCTCAAAAGAGGCTTTTACAAACTCTTTGCATGACGAGTGCATTGGCTGTCATACCACCAGAAATGATGAAGATAAAAAAACCGGTCCGATTACCTGTGGGGAATGTCATATAATAGATGATAATTTCCACAGCAGGGAATATCTGCCTATTATGCCGGAATATTATGAACCCATAAGAGACACTTATCATAAAAACTGCATTGCCTGTCATCAGGATCCGGCAAAAAAAGCCGAAGATGCCGGAGGGCTTGACTGGAAAAGTTTTTATATTAAAAAGAATGAACAGGTTCAGGCTGAAGTACCCGAAGTACATTTTGATTACTTTCTTCATGACAAGCATGAGAAAGCTCTTGAGGAAAAGTGTGAGCTGTGCCATTACCTTTCTGAAGATAAGAAGAAAGAGCTTGCCGAGCTTGAAAAAGAGCCGGTTTGCAAGGATTGGCTTGAGGAGGTACCGGAAGATAAAAGTTATAGAATTAAAGAATATGCTCATGCAACCTGTATCAATTGTCATCTTGATAAAAAAGATAAAAATGAAGATGCAGGCCCGGTTTATTGTAATGAATGTCACCTCGCTCAACAGCGTTCTGCAGAAGAAATCGCAGATGTGAAACGCAGTGAATGTGAGCAGGAAGAAAAAATCCTCATAAAAATTGAAGAGGATATGCGCATGAAAGAAGTTGCTTTTAACCATCAATCCCATCAGCAAACTACCATATCATGCCAGGAATGTCATCATGACACCATTCAGGCGTGCAGTGTGTGCCATACGCCGGAAGGATCTGAAAAAGGGGATAACATTACCCTGGCAGAGTCATACCACAGTGAAACTTCTACCTGGGCCTGTATCGGCTGTCATGAAAATGAGAAGAAAAAAGCTGACTGCGCCGGCTGTCATCATCTAATGGACACAGGCCTGGTTGAATCAGCCTGTGATATCTGTCATAACGGTTCCCTTGAAGAGCTTGACAGAAAGAAGGAGCAACCGGAACTTGATACGCTATTTCCTGATGATATTAAAAAGGACATGGAAATCGATATCATTAAAGATGAGTATGAGCTCTCCAAGTTTCCCCATGACAAAATAATTAAAAAACTGGCTGAAATATCAGACAACAGCACACTGGCCAGCTATTTTCATACTGACAATATGACCCTCTGTGCAGGATGTCACCATCTTGCGCCGATTACAAAGAATGAACAGGTTCCGCAATGCAGAACCTGTCACACGGTGAGAAAAGAGCCCACAGGGGCCATACCTGCTCTTCTTGGTGCATATCACCAGCAGTGTCTCGGCTGCCATAAAGAGATGGGTGGTGCCGAGGAAGAGATGCCGCAGGATTGTGCCGGATGTCATGAAGAAAAAAAATAATATTAAGTTCTTTTATTTAATGAACAAAATACCCTTAAGGTATTCTCGATATTTTGGATCTAATTTATGAGTAACAGCAGAAGAACATTTTTAAAAAGCCTGACAGGTGCTGGAAGTCTGCTGCTTTTAGGTAATAAAAAACCGGCACATTCAAGTATTCCAAAAGTTAACCCTGATCAATTTGGAGTATTGGTTGATACAACACGATGTGTCGGTTGTAGACAATGTGAAAAAGCTTGTAACAGCATAAATGAGGATCTGCCGCCGAAAACTGCTGCAGACTTTAAGGACAAATCCGTTTTCAATGAACGTCGGAGGATGGATTATAGTTCATACACTGTGGTGAACCGTTATAAAAACATTAATAAGCCCGACAACCCTGTATACACAAAATTTCAATGCATGCACTGTCTGTATCCTGCCTGTGTTTCAGCATGCATTGTCGGTGCCCTTTACAAGAGAAAAAGACGGGGCAATAACCTATGATGCATGGAAGTGCATTGGCTGCAGATACTGTATGGCCGCCTGTCCTTTCCAGGTGCCTGCCTATGAATTTCGCAAATGTTCTGACCCCTCAGGTCAGGAAATGCACCTTTCTGTTTTCAATACCCGCCTTTCAAAGGGTCAGATTCCGGCATGTGTGGAGTCCTGCCCCATGGAGGTCATGAAGTTTGGGAAAAGAATAAACCTTATTAAGTACGCCTATAAAAATATCAAAAATAATCCATACCGCTACGTTCCCCATGTATATGGCGAGAAAGAGGTGGGCGGAACATCATGGATGTATTTATCAAGTATCCCTTTTCAGTCAATCGATCTACCGACGCTTGGCTATCATCCTGCTCCGGGATATACTGAACCTATTCAGCACACAATTTTTAAATGGTTTCTTCCTCCACTTGGAGTATACGCCGCTTTGGGGAGCATATGGTGGTTTTTAAGCTCAAAAAAGAAGAAAGAGCAAGATGATGGTCGGTAATCAGGCAACTAAATAATATTGATTTTTAGTCAGCATTATAAATAACTAAAAAAATTTGAAGTATTCAGGAATAACTTAAATGAGTCATCACGAACAGGCAGCTCCGATTGAAAATAAATTTTTCACCAAAGGCATGATCATTTTTACTACAGTAATGCTTGCCGGGCTGAGTTTCGGACTTTACCGGTTGATTTTCGGGCTTGAAGCTGCGACCAACCTAAATGATCAGTACCCCCTGGGGCTTTGGATAGGAATTGATGTTGCTACCGGCGTTGCACTCGCTGCGGGCGGCTTCACATCCGGAGCCGTGGTCTATGTTTTTAACCGTGAAAATTTTCATGCCATCATCCGACCTGCCCTGCTCACCGCAATGTTGGGGTACACCTTCGTTGGCGTCGGACTGATGTTTGATCTTGGCAGATGGTATAATATCTGGCATCCGGCAATACCCTTTATGTGGCAGGGAAATTCTGTCCTCTTTGAAGTGGGCATGTGTGTCATTATCTACATAAATATCCTCTATATTGAATTTGCACCGGTGGTGTTTGAACGTTTTATCGGCCGCGTAAACCTCCCAGGCAAACTTGCTCGATTTAACGACAGAGTTGACATTGTTCTTAGATTTTTAAATCACACTCTATCTAAAATAATGTTTATTTTCATAATCGCCGGAATAGTACTGTCATGCTGTCACCAGTCATCGCTGGGTACACTGTTAGTAATCGCCCCTTATAAAGTTCACCCTATTTATAATTCCCTACTTGGCCCGCTCTTTTTTCTTTCATCTGCATTTGCTGTGGGGCTTACCATGATAATTTTTGAATCAATGATTGCCTGTTACGCTTTTGGACGAAAACCCGAGATGCATATCCTGACACCCTCTTTCAAAGATTATTCCTTATCTTTTAGGGTTTTATATAACTGTAAAGATTTACGATATGATTTCACGCGGTACCTATAATTTTCTTTTTGAAAGCTCTGCTCCGGTTATCATGTTCTGGATTGAGTTTGGACTTTTAACCATAGTTCCTTTTTTCATGTTTATGTCTTCCGATGTTCGAAAATCACATCAGGGAATTTTTATTGCGGCTTCAATGTTTGTCTGTGGTATTCTGCTGAACCGCTGCACCGTATTTTTTATCGCTTATAAACCCCTGTATGCCTCTAAAGCGTATCTGCCGGCATTTCAGTGAGTTTGCCTTACCATGTAGGTCTGATTTGCACCATTGTTTTTGTTTACCGTGTTGTGGTTACCTTCTTTCCTGTTCTCCCTCTGCCGGAAAATGAGGCGCATGGGGAACAGTTCACAGGTTAATTTTATTATGAGTATTTATTTAAATGGAAAAATCAATAAAACTTGCAGTAACCGGAAAAGGCGGTGTGGGAAAAACCACAGTCTCGTCTCTTTTATGTAAAGCCTTTATAGACAGTGGTTATTCTGTGCTGGCAGTAGATGCAGATCCGGATGCGAACCTGGCCACTGCGATCGGCTTTAAAGAGGAGATTGACATCCCGCCCCTAACCGAAATGAAGCAGCTTATTGAAGAACGTACCGGTGCAAAGCCCGGTTCTGTGGGTTCTTTTTTTAAACTCAATCCAAAAGTGGACGATCTGCCGGAAAAACTATGGAAAGAAAATAACGGTATTAAGCTTCTTCGAATGGGTACGGTAAAAAAAGGCGGAGGGGGCTGTATCTGTCCTGAAAGCGCAATGCTTAAAACAATGGTTCAGAACCTGCTTCTGTTCAGAAAAGAAGCAGTTATTATGGATATGGAAGCTGGAATTGAACACCTTGGAAGAGCAACAGCACAGGCAGTTAACCCGCTCATTGTAGTGGTTGAACCTGGTAAAAGAAGCATGGAAACTGCACGGCAAATAAAAAGTTTAGCTGAAGATATTAAGCTTAATAATATTGCATTCATCGCAAACAAGGTCCGGACACAGCATGATATCAATTTTTTAAAAAAAGAAGCTGGAGATATACCGATACTGGGCTTTTTGCCCTTCAAAGATGATATCTTAAAAGCAGATATGGAAAGCCTTCCGCCATGGGAGGTTTGCCCGGAAGCACTTGAGATCATAAAAGAAATCGCTAAGAAACTGGTGGAGCAAAAAGCAGGCTGACAAAGATATTAATTATTTAACGTCTTCCCATGCAAAGACACTGTCTCCGGTAAGTGAAGCGCATACCCGTGCAGTTTGTGTCGTCTCAGCATGGAAGATATTAAGCATAAGCATACTTAGACCGCCTGCAGCAAGCATAGGCAGGTATGTTCGTTCAAGTAATATTTTATTTTCTCTGCTGGTGTTGCCTGTTGTTAGATTTGAAAGCGCAGCGATAGTTCTAACAGGGAAACCTAATATGTCAGGCAGTGACTGAATAACCGAAAGAACATCCCGGGAATGTTGATTGCCCTGGTGCCACATAACAGGGACCAGCACAGGGTCAATAATAAGATGTTCCTTAACAGCACCTGCCTTTAAAAAAGCATTATAAAGATCCACCGCAACATTAAGACGGCTTTCACTGTCTGGCGGAACATGACCATTTGGGTATAAGAGATAACCAATAATATCAACATCAAACTCTTTTGTGAGTGGAAGGATATGTTTAAGTTTTTCGGGTTCTAATGAGAACCCATTAATAATAGCAGTTTTCCGGTTAGCTAGAAGACCAGCTTTTATAGCACGGGCATTAACAGTATCAAGCAAAACAGGAAGATCTGAGACGTCCTGGATGGCATTAACAAGAAAAATCATTTTTTCTTCGCCGTTCCGGGACAGAGGGCCTGAATTTATATCAATTGCTTCAGCTCCTTTAAGTTCAGCTTTTTTTACCAGTTCCTGAATCGGTACAGGGTTCCGGTATTCAATGGCCCTGCTTATTTTATGGTGAGTAACTTGAATATTATCAGCAATAATTTTCATATGTATAAACCTTGAAAATGAATTTTAAGAATAGAGCAGTTCAACTGAATTAATTTTAATCTTATACCATATTTTTTGCCATAAGAGAGCAAATTATTCGTTTTTTTCTTGACTATTATTTGCTCCTCAAATATCTTAATAATGTTTATTTTTTTCAGAAAAAAGATCACAGCCGGATGAGATAAATTGTAAAATTAATTATTTTTAGGGAACTATAACATGCTCCAAAATTATGTCCCTGTACTTTTAATGTTTATATTCGCTGTCTCAATTTCAATTATCGCCGTAGCACTCTCCAGTCTCTTTGGACCCCGCAGACGTTTTAAGGTAAAAAGAGAAACCTACGAGTGCGGTATCAAAACTGAGGGCGCCCAATACTTACAAACACCGATTAAATACTATGTGGTCGCGCTCTTATTTCTTGTTTTTGATCTGGAATGTGTCTTCCTCTATCCATGGGCTGTCCACTATCAAAAACTGGGTATTTTCGGGTTTGTTGAAATGTTTATTTTTATTGTTGTACTTTTCATTTGTTATGTCTACGTGTGGAAAAAGGGAGCCCTGGAATGGGAATAGAAAACTATCTGAAACATGAAAATATTCTAGTAACGAATTTAACAGGCTTTGTTAACTGGGGAAGAAGTAACTCTGTGTGGCCGTGTACCTTTGGTCTTGCGTGCTGTGCACTGGAGATGATGGCTACCAGTCTTGCAACATTTGATATCGCACGATTTGGTTCAGAGGTTTTCCGTCCTTCTCCCCGCCAGGCTGATCTGATGATCGTTTCAGGGACACTTACTAAAAAAATGTCTGTTATGGTAAAGCGCATCTATGAACAGATTCCTGATCCTAAATGGGTTATTGCAATGGGAGCCTGCGCGTCAACCGGAGGAATATTTCAAAGCTATTCTGTTGTTCAGGGTGTTGATCAGATTATACCGGTGGATGTCTACATCCCCGGATGTCCGCCTCGTCCTGAAGCACTGCTTGCAGCATTAATGAAGCTTCAGGCGAAAATTAAAACAGAGAAAATTGATTGCCGTCCGGATGTAAAAGAATAATTTATTAATAAATCTCAACTAAATTATTTATAATTATGATGAAACCAAATCAGATAATTGAGCAGATCAACAAGTCCTTACCCGGTTCGATAGAAGAGCAAACCGTGTACCGGGATGAACTGCAGGTCTATGTAAAAAAAGAACTCTTTCCTGAACTGATGAAGCTTCTTCGTAATGATAAATCCTTTAATTACGATTTGCTCCTTGATGTTGCCGGAATAGACCGTCTGCCAGACGAACCTCGATTTGAGCTTGTGTATGTGCTTTTCTCTCTTGATCACAACAGTCGCTTAATTATCAAACTAAAAGTGGATATCAGCGACACCGTACCCTCTATGACCGGTATCTGGAAATCTGCAGACTGGCCTGAACGTGAAGTCTTCGACTTACTTGGAATTAATTTTTCCGACCACCCTGATTTAAGAAGAATTTTAACCTGGGACAATTTTGAAGGGCCACCCCCTTCGTAAGGATTTTCCTTTACGGGGCAAAGACTTTGATAAAAAATTTGATCCGGATACAATTAAGGTTTACTAGACATGACTGAAGCAAAAACAATGACATTAAACATGGGCCCGCACCATCCTGCGACACATGGTGTTTTACGCCTTGTTCTAGAACTTGACGGAGAAACAATTGTAAAAGCAACCCCCCACGTGGGTCAGCTGCATCGAGGCATTGAAAAAATTGCTGAGAGTATGAATTTTCAGCAGGTAATCCCACTAACCGATAGACTCGACTATACTGCGGCCTCTCTTAATAATCTCGGATACTGCATGACTGTTGAAAAACTTCTTGGCATAGAGGTTCCAAAACGGGCGCAATATATTAGAGTCATCATGTCTGAACTCGCCCGCATCATGGGACACCATCTTTGGATTGGAAGTCATGCTCTGGACATCGGTGCCATGACACTTATCTTTTATACTTTCCGTGATCGTGAAATGATCATGAATATTAACGAGGAGCTTTCCGGCTATCGCTTGACACCCTCTTTTTCTGAGAATTGGCGGTGTGGCTAAAGACATTACTCCTGACTTTGTAAAAAGTGTCCGTGAATTTGTGAAATGGTTTCCAAAAGCAGTCGAAGGATATAACACACTCTTAACAGACAATATTATCTGGCGAAAAAGAACCATGGGATATCGGGTCGATTTCAGCGGAAGAAGCTGTAAATTATGGGTTTACCGGACCCAGCCTTAGAGGCTCCGGTGTTTCATATGACATACGAAAAGCATTACCGTACTGCAGCTATGATGATTTTGATTTCCAGATTCCTGTTGGTGAAAATGGCGATGTGTATGATAGATATCTGGTCAGGATGGAAGAGTTTAAGCAATCACTTCGGATTATTGATCAGGCAATTGAAAATCTCCCCGAAGGTCCGATAAAAGCAGACAATCCATGGGTTTCAAACCCGGAGTCAGACGAAGTAACAGAAGATATCAGTTCATTAATTAGAAGATTTAAGATCCAGTCTGAAGGCCCGAAATCTCCAATTGGTGAAGTATATCACTCTGTAGAAGGTTCAAAAGGCGAGCTTGGATTCTATCTTGTTGGAGACGGCACAGCACAGCCCTATCGGATGAAGATCAGGTCTCCCTGTTTTATATTAACAAGTGCCCTTCCCCGTTTACTTGAGGGTCATATGATCGCTGATGCAATTTCAATAATAGGCAGTATAGATATTGTTCTGGGAGAGATCGACAGATAGCTCTCTATGATTAGCGCATTTAAAGTTGAATTTTTAATTATCCGTTCGTATATAAAAGGATTTAAATGTCAGCAATATATTTCAGTTCCTGGGGTGATGAAATAGTTGATAACCGTGAAAAGGCCTCACAGGACTTTGCTCCGGTAAAAAACATATCATTACCTGAATACTTCAGAGAACATGAAGAAATTAATGCACTTATCGGATGGAACGGCCTGGTGCTTCGATCTCCGGAAGTTAATATTATCGACCTCTGCCGTGAGCACATGGAAGCTGTTCAAAAAGCGTCCTGCGGAAAATGTTTTCCCTGCAGAACCGGAACAAAAGTTATGTCAGACCTGTTAACAACCTCTGTGCGAGGGACAGGGAACTTTTGAAGATCTTGAAATCTTGCAAATCTCGCAAAAACCATTTCCCTCTCCTCAAAATGCGGTATCGGTCAGACAGGCCCTTTGCCGATTTTGGATGCTATAAAATATTTCAAAAAATGAATTTGATCCCAGGTAATCGAGAAAAGTAAAAAAGTCTTTTCTTCCAGTATTTATAAATCCAAACTGACTGCCCCATGTATGGATGCTTGTCCGTTTCACCTTGATATCCCTGCGTACGTTGAATCTATTAAAGACGGAGATTTTAAGAAATCTCTTGATATTATAAAAGATCGTCTGCCGATTCCCGGTGTTTTGGGCCGTGTCTGTGTAAGGCCCTGTGAAGAAAACTGCCGCCGCATGATACTGGACGACCCGATCTCAATAAAACATCTGAAACGTTTTGTTGCTGACTCATGCCATATTAAGAAAGGAAAAATCTGTTTTAGACAAAACCCATCCAGTAAAACCGGCCGCGTGGCAATTGTGGGATCTGGGCCCAGCCGGAATCACCTGCGCCTATCACTGGCGTTAATGGGCCATCAGGTAACAATTTATGAACGTCTGGGAGAACCGGGTGGTATGGCTGCTGTGGGCATTCCTGATTACCGTCTTCCCTAGAGATATAATAAAGTGTGAATACGATCAAATTACAAAACTGGGTATAGACATTAAATACAATACCAACGTTGGTACAGATATAAGCTTGAAAACAGCTTGAAGACGAAAATGATGCTGTGCTTATCGCGATCGGCGCACACCTCGGCACGTCTATGCGTGTAGAGGGAGAAAACGAGAACTATCAGGGATTCATAACCGGGGTTAAATATCTCCTTGATATTAATTCTGAAAAGATCCTTATCCGGAAGGTAAAAAAGTTGTGGTTATTGGCGGCGGCAATGTTGCCATTGACTGTGTCCGCAGCTCTTTTCGGGATAAACAAACCTGATGTCAACCTTGTATATCGAAGAACCAAAAATGAAATGCCGGCTGACCATGTGGAGATAACGGATGCAGAAGAAGAAAAAGTAAACTTTCATTACCTTACAAATCCAACAAAAATTATCGCGGAAAACGATAAGGTTGTTGGGGTTGAATGCATTAAGATGGAACTTGGAGAACCGGATGAAAGTGGTCGACGTCGACCGGTACCCGTTGAAGGATCAGAATTTATAATTAAGTGCGACATCGTTGTACCTGCAATCGGCCAGACAATTGACCTCTCTTTACTTGAAGGCAGGGACGATATTAACACGACACGCTGGAGCACAATTGACGTGAATGAAATTACAAAACAGTCCAGCCGTCCTAAACTGTTTTCTGTCGGTGATTGTGAAACAGGTCCCGGAGCATTAATCACTGCATGTGCCAGCGGATGTAAAGCAGCTGAAAACATTGACAAAATGATTAATGGGTTAAAGCTTGAACCGGTTGAGAATGATCATTTTGAAAAACTCCTTGCAACTGTTAAAGTTTTTGACCCGAATGAAAAGATCGGATTCCTGGGCGGTAGAAAAGGCCATGAACTTGAAATGCTTCCTCCTGATACCAGAAAAACAACATTTGATGAAGTTGAAAAAGGTTTTTCCACAAAAGAGGCAATGGATGAAGCTGACCGCTGCCTGAGATGTTACCGTGTGGCAACTATAGCAGTATAAATACTAATTGGATTAAAATCGATAAATGAAAATGGTTAACCTAACAATAGATAACAAACCGGTAAACGTACCTGAAGGCACAACCATACTTGAGGCAGCCGAAACCGCAGGAATTAAAATACCTACACTCTGTTTTCATAAGAGACTAAATCCCATAGGCTCCTGCAGAATGTGCGTTGTGGATATCGACGGATATGCTGAACCCATGGCATCATGCGCAACACCAGTTGAAAACGATATTTCCGTAACCACAGATTCTGACCGCCTTTTTAAGATACGGCAGGATTCTCTCAAACTAATTCTGGTTAATCATCCTCTGGACTGCCCCATATGTGATAAGGGCGGAGAATGTCAGCTCCAGGACTTAGTCTATGAATTTGGTATTGATAAAGTTGAATACAAGGTGGACGGGCTGCTTCGAAAAACAGACTATGCCACACCGCTTATCAGATACTGGCCTCAACGCTGTATAATGTGCCTGAGATGTGTAAGTGCCTGCCGCGAAATAAAAGGGTTAGGCGCCATTGATATTATTGATACCGGATATGATTCACAGATCTCTCCTGTTAATAAAGATAAGTGCGAGTCATGCGGTGAATGTCTTAAAGTTTGCCCAACAGGTGCTATTACCGAGAACCTCAGCAGGTATAAAGGCAGACCCTGGATGGTAAACCGTGTAAAGACCACCTGCACCTACTGTGGCTGCGGCTGCCAACTTGAACTTAATGTAATGGACAATAGAGTAATCGCTGTAACCACATCTGATGACAGAGGTACAAACAAAGGGCAGTCTTTGCGTAAAGGGACGTTTTGGTTATGAGTTTATCGCATGCGACCAAAGACTCCAAAACACCCGCTGATTAAAGAAAACGGGAATTCAGGGAAGCTTCCTGGGATGAAGCCTTAACCCTGGTTGCAGACCGTTTTACAAAAATAAAGAATGAATCAGGTCCGGATGCACTTGCAGGTCTGTCTTCTGCCCGTTGTACAAATGAGGAAAATTATCTTTTTCAAAAACTCATGAGAGCGGTTATCGGCACTAATAATGTCGATCACTGCGCCCGTCTCTGACACTCTTCGACGGTGGCCGGGCTGGCCGCCACGTTTGGTAGCGGAGCTATGACTAATCCCATAAAGGATCTTTTAAAAGCAGAGGTGATTCTTGTAACCGGTTCAAACACAACCGAGAATCATCCTATCTTTGCAAACTACATCAAAGAAGCCGTTTTAAAGCATAACGCCAAGTTGATCGTTATTGACCCCCGCCGTATTGATCTGGTGGATTTTTCAGATATATGGCTCCGCCTCTTCCGGGTACTGATGTGGCATGGTTAAACGGTTTGATGCATATTATTATAAATGAAAACCTTCATGATCAGGCCTATATTGATGAACGGACAAGCGGGTTTGATAAATATAAAAAAAGTATTGAAAAGTATAACCCGAAATACGTTTCTAAAATCACAGGAATTTCTGAAAAAGATCTTTATACTGCTGCTCGTATGTATGCACAGGCACAGCCCGCTTCAATTCTCTATGCAATGGGTATTACCCAGCATACCAGCGGAACTGACAATGTTAAGTCCCTTGGCAATTTAGCCATGCTGTGCGGAAATGTCGGTGTTGAAGGCGGCGGTGTTAACCCCTTACGCGGCCAAAACAATGTTCAGGGTGCTTGTGATATGGGCTGTCTTCCAAATGTATACAGCGGATATCAAAAAGTTACTGATGATACCACAGCGGCAAAATTTAAAGATGCATGGCAGGTAAACACCCTTTCAAAAAAACCGGGTCTCACCGTTACTGAAATGTTTTCTTCTGCTGAAGAAGGTAGTGTCAAAGCTTTATACATCATGGGCGAAAATCCTCTGCTTAGTGATCCTGATTTAAACCATATAAAACACTGCGTTGAAGCACTTGATTTTCTTGTAGTTCAAGATATTTTTCTTACTGAAACCGCACAATACGCCGATGTGGTACTGCCGGCTGCTTCTTTTGCAGAAAAAGACGGCACCTTTACCAACTCTGAAAGAAAAGTTCAGCGTGTCCGTAAAGCAGTTGAATCTCCTGGAAACATAAAAGAAGATCGGAACATCATCTCGGAGCTGGCAAAGAAGATGGGTTATCCAATGGATTATCCTGATGCCGAATCAGTTTTTAATGAGTTAGCCGGTGTCACCCCCAGTTATTCAGGTCTCAGCTATGATCGTATTAATGAAACTGGTATTCCCTGGCCCTGTCCAACTCCTGATCATCCGGGAACACCCACTCTCCACGTGAATACCTTTTCACACGGTAAAGGAATCTTCTTTGAGATAGATTATCGTCCGGCAGCGGAAAGCACTGATAATGATTATCCGCTTATATTAACCACTGGCCGGGTTCTTCAGCATTTCCATACCGGAACCATGACCCGTAAGGGAAATGGTTTAAATCAGCTGTATCCAGAGCTGCTTGCTGAAGTCAGTCCGGATGACGCAAAGGAACACAACATAATTGATGGCGATGAAATTTCCATTTCTTCCCGGCGCGGGAGTATTAAAGTAAAAGCACGGATAAGCGAGCGTCCCGGCAGGGGTCTTATTTTTGTTCCGTTTCATTTCCATGAAGCGGCAGTTAACTTACTGACAAATTGTGCGCTTGACCCTGTTGCGAAAATTCCTGAATATAAGGTTTGCGCAGTATCGATGAAGAAAGTTTCTGAAGGAGGGGCCGGCTGATGATCGAATTTTTAACTGTTGTGATTATAAAGTGCATCATCGTTATCGCGGTAACATTTTTAATTGCCGCATACTCTACCCTTCTTGAGAGAAAGCTCCTTGGACACATTCAGCTTCGTCATGGACCGAAACGCGTTGGATTCCATGGTATCCTTCAGCCCATTGCTGACGGCGTAAAAGCAATGTTTAAAGAGGAACTTGTTCCTGATAATGCTGACAAGCCTCTCTTTATTATCGCACCGATGATCGGTTTATCGTCAGCACTTCTTCTTTTAGTTGTGATTCCTTTTGGAGATTCTATTACCCTGTTCGGCAGAGAAATAAACCTTTATCTTGCTGATCTTGATATCGGTATTCTTCTGGTACTTGGGATTTCAACCATAGGATCATACGGCTGTATGCTTGGAGGCTGGTCTTCAGGCAACAAATTCGGTATTATTGGCGCCCTGCGTGCTTCTGCTCAGATGATCAGCTACGAACTTCCCCTGGCTTTAGCCGTAATCGCTGTGATAATGGTCTCAGGCACCCTCAGTCTGGTGGTATTGTTGAAAGCCAGGCAGGCTTATGGAACATTGTTAAATGTCCTTTTACCTTTATTGCCTTTATCACTTTTTATTATTTGCGGTCTTGCAGAACTGAACCGCACACCTTTTGATATGCCGGAAGCTGAAGCTGAACTTGCCTGCGGCTATAATGTGGAATACAGCAGTCTAAAATTTGCCCTATTCTTCCTTGCTGAATATATTCACATGTTTATTTTGGGAGCACTCACAACAACACTCTTTCTTGGCGGCTGGCACGGGCCGGAACTGCCTTTGATCGGACCGGGTCTCTCAGGATTATTTTATTTCTTTTTGAAAACTTTTTTAATAATTTTCCTGTGCATCTGGGAACGCTCAACTTTCCCCAGACTCAGATATGATGAAGTTATGAAGTTTGGCTGGAAGATACTTTTACCGATCTCTCTTTTTAACATTCTGTTTACAGGACTCTGGTTATTAATTTTTAATTAAAATTACTTAAATGACTATGAAAAACCAAGATACCATTAATGTAAGTATTAATCGTCCGAAAGGGAAATACATTCTCCCTCTCTTAAAAGGCATGTGTTATACACTGAGACAACTTTTTACAAAGCCGATAACCATAGAATATCCTGAACAAAAAAGAGAAGTCAGTAAACGCTGGAGAGGGCTGCACCGTCTAAAAACAGATGATAAGGGTGGATTTAAAATGTGTTGCCTGCGGACTTTGTGTAACCATCTGTCCGCCTGATGCAATCAAGGTAGTCCCCTATGAAGATGAAGGGGGGAAGACGTTATCCAAAAGAATTTGTAATAGATGAATTACGCTGCATTTTCTGCGGATTTTGCGCTGAAGCCTGTCCAATGGATGCGATTGAACTGACCAAAGTATATGATTATGTTGATTATAACCGAGACGATTTTATATTTGATATCACAAAACTAAAAACTCCTGAAAAGTTTATTTTTAAGGGAAAGTAGCAGTGTTTTTATTTTTTATGTAATGGAGTCTTCATGGAATCAATACTTTTAATAATATTTGGCGCTCTGGCAATAACCACCTCCATAATGGTGATACTTGCACGTAATACCGTTCACAGCGCACTGTGGATGATCTCATCCTTCTTTTTTCTGTCTGGCATCTACCTGTTGCTCCATGCAGAATTTATTGCAATTCTGCAAATTATCGTTTATGCCGGCGCCATCATGATGTTTATTATCTATGCGATTATGATGCTGGACACACGAAGGGAAGACCAATATCCGTGTTTCCTGTTTCAAAAGTTAAAATCTTCGGCTGTGTTCTTCTTTTAATTTTATTTGTGTTTCATTCTGATGATGACATCTTTCGGTTATAATGCTGCAGTCACCAACATTAACAGGTTCATTTACAGACCAGCTGGTTGCAAAGTTCGGGCATATGGCCGTTCTTTCTAATTCTCTTTTTTCTGATTTTCTTTTACCTTTTGAAATCGCATCAATTCTACTCACTGCGGGTATCGTCGGAGCAGTTGTTTTGGCTAAAAAATAAGATTAACTATTAGGATCGGGTTTTTATAATGTCAGAATTGCAAAATATTAATATATACATGTTTATCTCGGCTATTCTATTTACCATAGGCGCTGCCGGAGCAATCCTTCGCAGAAATGCCATTGTGGTTTTTATGTGTATTGAAATAATGCTTGGAGCCACAAGTCTTCTTTTTATTGCCTTCAGTCGTGCAACCAGCTCGCTTGATGGCACCTTCATGGTTCTTTTCATTATGGCAGTTGCTGCTGCAGAAGCAGCAATCGGTCTGGCTATTTTTATACTAATGTACCGGAATAAAGGATCCATTGATTTAGATAATTTTAATATTATGAAATGGTAAAGGACAGTATTAATGTTTGACAAAATTTGGTTGATCCCGCTGATGCCTTTAATCGGAGTGCTTATTAATGGGCTCCTGGGCAGCAGAATAGAAAAATTCAATAAAAATATTATTCACTGGGTTGCCTGCGGCGCTGTATTCATTTCTTTTGTAATTACCTGCATCATCTTTATTGAGATGCTTGGACTGGAGCCTGACCAGCGCCTCTATGAATTCACCTGTTTTAACTGGATCTCAAGCGGTGTTCTAAAGACTTATGTTGCTTATCAGGTTGACCCGCTTTCCATGTTTATGTGTATGTTTGTAACCGGGGTTGGTTTCTTAATTCATATTTATTCAATTGGCTATATGGCCCATGATGAGGGAAAATATTATCGTTATTTTACCTATCTGAACCTCTTCATGTTTTCCATGCTTAACCTGATCCTGGCGAATAACTATCTGCTGATGTTCCTAGGCTGGGAAGGTGTGGGACTGTGCTCATATTTATTAATCGGTTTCTGGTTTAGTAAAGAAGAAAATGCCATTGCAGGTAAAAAAGCATTTATCACCAACCGTATCGGAGATTTCTGTTTTATCGTTGGAATGCTGATGCTCTTTTGCGGACTTGGCGAACACGGGGTCTGGTCCTTCAGGTTTACAGAAGTTTTTCCCAGTGTTCACCTTCTCTCCCCCACTGTCATCACCACAATCTGTCTTTTATTCTTTGCAGGATGCACTGCAAAATCAGCCCAGATACCGCTCTTCATCTGGCTTCCTGATGCAATGGCTGGCCCTACTCCGGTAAGTGCCCTTATTCACGCAGCAACTATGGTAACATCCGGTATTTATATGGTGGCACGGTCAAATATTCTATTTTCACTTTCTCCAACGGCGTTGATGGTAGTTGCCTGGACAGGCGCATTAACAGCTCTTTTAGCCGCTTCTATTGGTCTGGTTCAAAATGATATTAAGAAAGTTCTGGCCTATTCAACGGTCAGCCAGCTTGGTTACATGTTCCTTGGACTGGGTGTCGGGGCATATGCTGCCGGCATGTTCCATGTATTAACCCATGCCTTCTTTAAAGCGCTTCTCTTTATGGGCGCCGGAAGTGTAATTCACGCCATGAGCGGTGAGCAGGATATGAGAAATATGGGCGGGCTGCGCACCAAAACACCCATCACCTTCTGGACAATGGCCATCGCAACAATTGCCATAGCAGGACTACCGCCCTTTGCCGGATTTTTCAGCAAAGATGAGATTCTCTGGAAAACCTTCAGCAGCGGTAACATACTACTTTGGGGCGTAGGTGCAGTGGCTGCCGGTCTCACTGCTTTTTACATGTCACGGTTAATATTCATGACCTTCTTTAACAAGTGCCGTGCATCCGATGAGGTCAAACACCATATCCATGAGTCACCCAAAACTATGACCTTTCCCTTGATAATCCTTGCGGGACTCTCCATGATCGGCGGATTTTTAAATGTCCCCCATGCACTAAAATACATCGGCTTTCTCGGTGAAGAAAAAGTTCATCATTTACTTGACCCGGTCATTGGTCTTGGCCCTGGCAAAATCCTTCAAAAAGCAGGATCAACCCATGGTCTCAGCGAGACGGCTCATCATGCTGCTGCGCCGCACCATTCTATGACGCTTGAATATGGTCTCATGTTCCTCTCAATTGCCATAGCACTGGCTGGGATTTATGTAGCATATCTCATGTATATGAAAAACAGAGACTGGCCAAAGAAACTTGCTGCCAGGTTTGCAACTATACACAAAATTATCTTTAATAAGTGGTATGTGGATGAGATCTATGCCTTTTTGTTTGTACGGCCTTTTCATGCGGTCAGCAATTTCTTCTGGAAAGGAATTGATGTTCCAATCATTGACGGCATCGTTAACGGCATACCGCGTTTAATCGGCTGGAGCAGTAATGTGCTGAAATATATACAGTCCGGCCATGTTCAAAATTACGCTGTTTCAATCGTACTGGGAACCCTGTTTTTGTTAATATATTATTATTTACGGATTATACCGTAAGCATCTACCTGGAGATACACTGATGAATCAGTTGAACTTTCCCATTATCAGCCTGGTAACATTTTTCCCGCTATTTGGCGCGCTTATCTTAATGCTGATTAAAAAGGAAAAAAAAGACGTTCTGCGCACTGCGGCGCTTCTAGTTTCATTAATTGAATTTGTTATCTCTTTTCCGATTCTAATATATTTCAAATCCGGAACCCATGAAATGCAGTTCGTGGAAAAAATTCCATGGATCAAGAGTGTCGGCATTAATTATTTCATGGGAATTGATGGCATCAGTTTATGGATCATCATGCTCACCACATTTTTAACCCCTATTTGTATCCTCAGCTCATGGTCTTATATTCAAAAGTGGGTAAAAGAATATATGATTTGCCTGCTTTTTCTTGAAACCGCGATGATCGGTGCACTGGTATCTCTTGATCTGATTTTATTTTATGTTTTCTGGGAACTCATGCTTATCCCGATGTACATGCTGATCGGTGTCTGGGGCGGGCCCAGAAGGATTTATGCCGCAGTTAAATTCTTTCTCTTTACAGCAGCAGGTAGTGTGTTTATGCTGCTGGCTATTATCTTTCTCTACTACTATAATTATAAAATTACCGGGGTATATACCTTTGACCTGTTGGAGCTGTACAACCTGAATGTGCCTATTTCAACTCAGTTCTGGCTGTGCACGGCTTTCTTTATCTCATTTGCCATTAAAGTGCCCATGTTTCCTTTACACACATGGCTTCCAGACGCACACGTTGAAGCACCCACCGCAGGAAGTGTTATTCTTGCCGGTGTTCTCCTGAAGATGGGAACCTATGGTTTCCTTCGTTTTGCCATGCCGCTTTTCCCCTATGCCACGCATCAGTATGTTCCCATAATTGCCACGCTTTCTGTGATTGGAATCATTTACGGCGCCATGGTAGCAATGGTTCAAACTGACATTAAAAAGCTGGTGGCCTATTCAAGTGTCAGTCATCTCGGCTATGTTATGCTTGGCATATTTGCTTTAAATATACAGGGCATTGAAGGCGGTCTTTACCAGATGCTTAATCATGGAATCAGTACAGGCGCTCTTTTCCTGATTGTTGGAATGCTGTACGAACGCCGTCATACCAGACAAATATCAGACTTTGGAGGTATCGCCAAAGTCATGCCTGTCTTTGCAACCTTTTTCTTAATTGCCACATTTTCCTCAATTGCCGTACCGGGTACAAACGGGTTTGTGGGCGAATTTATGATTCTGGTTGGCGCTTACAGAAGCTATCCTGTTTTCGCAATTATTGCTGTATCCGGCGCTATTCTCGGTGCAATGTACATGCTTTGGATGTATCAGCGTGTCATGTTTGGTCCGCTGAATAAACCCGAAAATCAAAAACTAAAAGACTTAAACCTAAGAGAAATAGTTACCCTACTTCCCCTTGCCGTTTTAGTTTTTGTGATGGGCTTTTTCCCCGGACTGTTTCTGCGCAGCATGGATGCTACGGTTAACCATTTTTTAAATAATTATAACACCCGTTACGAAATGTATGCGCAGCAGGAAAAGGACTCGAAAAATATAAAACTCACAGCTATTCATGAGAATCAAAAACATATACCTATCTCAATAAAAGATAATACCGGAGGAAAATAATGGATATGCTGGAATTTGTCGTCCCGGCACTTAATATAAAAGTACTTTTGCCCTTAATTATTATTATCGTTACTGCTTTAACGGTACTACTAGTTGGTGTATTCTCGAGTGCAGAAAAAAAATCCGGCCTTGGATATATGTCCCTTACCGGTGTGGGCCTGGCACTGCTGTGTATTTTTAAATACAGTGACAGTAACATCTCCGCATACAACGGAATGTTTATTTCTGATGGCTTTTCGCTCTTTATTTCAGCCATTGTATGCATCGTCACTTTCCTGACCATTCTCATATCGATGAATTACCAGAAAACATTTAAAGTCATAAACTGCGGTGAATATTACTGCCTTCTTTTATTTGCGGCCTTGGGTATGATCTTAATGGGTTCTTCCGGCAATCTGATTATGGTCTTTCTCGCCCTTGAAACCATGTCCATCTCTATTTATGCTTTGGCGGGTTTCAGAAAAGACCGTGAAAGATCAATTGAATCTGCAATGAAATATTTTCTTCTGGGCGCTTTTGCTTCGGGATTTCTGCTTTATGGCTTCGCTCTGATTTACGGTGCAACCGGCACCATGGATATCCTGAAAATCGGTGAGTTTTTTAAAACAAACCCGGAAGCCCTTCACACACCACTTACCATGTGTGCTCTGGCAATGATAACTGTGGGTTTCGGTTTTAAAATCGCCATGGTTCCATTTCACATGTGGACACCGGATGTATATGAAGGCGCACCCACTCCGGTAACCGGTTTTATGGCCACGGGTGTGAAGGCTGCGGCTTTTGCTGCATTACTGCGTGTTTTCTTTACCGCACTCAGTCCGCTACAGCCAGACTGGACAACCGTCATGTGGATAATAGCAGTTTTAACCATGACTACAGGTAATATTCTCGCACTTGCACAAAATGACCTTAAAAGAATGCTGGCTTATTCCAGTATTGCCCATGCAGGTTATTTACTTGTTGGTTTTGTTGCTGGAGGCAGCATAGCGCTTGCCGGAATGCTCTTTTATCTTCTTGGATATGCCTTCATGAATTTGGGCGCTTTTGGAGTTTTATCTTTGCTTGAAAAAAAAGGAGAGGAATGTACCAGCCTTGCTGATTATACGGGAATGGGTTTTAAGTATCCTTTGATAGGTCTGGTAATGGCCGTGTTTATGTTTTCAATGGCAGGAATCCCTCCTACAGTGGGCTTTATGGGTAAATTTTATATTTTTACAGCTGCGATCAAATCAGGTTTTATCTGGCTTGCAGTTATTGGAGTAATAAACAGCGTTATCTCTTTATATTTTTACCTCAGGGTTATCGTCTACATGTACTTCAAAGAATCTGATGAAGCCGTTCCCTTTTCATCTCCTTCACCGGCAATTATAGCAGCAATTTTTCTAGCAGCAGCAGGTGTTATGGTGATGGGAATGTTCCCCTCATGTTTCTGGGATATGGCAGTGAATGCCGGTTTAATGTAGCTGAAATACTCTTTGATAAATGTCCTGTTACCATCCGCTTATAATATCCTCTCCACTGCGTTTAACAACCTCTTCCTGAAGCTGATGAAAGCGTAAGCCTACCACATTTACAAGGTATGACATAAAAGTAAATCCGATACTAGTGTCCTTTTTGAAAAGCATTTCCAACCGGATCTTTTCAATCATGAGAACTTTACAGGTATCTGTGGAACAGTAAGCAGAAAGCATTCTTATATTTGGAGAAACAAAACAAGTCCAGCCAAAAAGCTGATAGGGTGTTATGGTGGCAATGGTATTTTGCTTTGAAGTGGGTCGTCCAGGTAAATCAAATCGCATATCAATTGCGCCATCAATCATAACCCAGAGTCCAGTTGCTTCCTCCCCTTCACTAAAGAGACGATCCCCTTGCTTAAATTCTCTTTTGTCACAGCACTCATGAACCTGTTTTAACTGATCTTCATCAAGGCCCTTAAAGGCCTCAATTTTGTCCATCATATCAAGATTAACCATCGGATCCTCCTTCGGGATATTTTAGAATATTGAATCAATTGTTTATAATATATTCCACTAACAGATCTTATTGCAAATATTATTTAGTTATATTATTCATTTCTTACCCTTTAAATGGATCGATTGTACTATATCATATTCAAACTTAACAGCTTTTTAATGCTTTATCAATTCAGCTGAAGATACAACAACTCTCGATGAATTTTGCATTTTAAGCTATTATTTGTTAATCTCTTATGAGTAAAAAAACCAGAATCAGAATAATATTTGATAAAACAGCATCTGTAAGGTCATTATCCATGAATAAAACAAATAAAACCGGTTTTGAAGCCGCTTATGACGAAGCCTTTAAGCTTGCATGCGAAGATTTTAAAAATAATGACATTGAGCTGTGCTGCAAATATGCAGAGGCTGAAATTTGCATACGTTCGGAGGACAGTTCCACGATTAAGATTAAATTTATTAATAAATTTGTAACGATCAACATCCCCGAATTTACTTTTGCAGTCACATCTCCGGACACAGTGGATATCTGGGAAAAAATATTAATCCTGCATTACCTTGCAAAGGCAAATACCGATGCCTTGACCGGTTCCCTCATAACCTACCGCCAGATCAAATCCGGTTCTGTGTACTTCCCAACATTTGAAAAAAGGAGCATCCTGCCCTTTACAAAGTTTTTTGCGGAAAATTCAGATTCCTTACTTGAAGTTGCAAACCATATTGATGCTGAAAAATATGATTCCGGCGATATGGCTATAAAGATCATGGCGTTTCCATCTGTCCCACTTTATTTTGTACTTTGGAAAGGTGATGATGAGTTTCCACCTTCAGGAAACATACTCTTTGATGAAACTATAGAAAAAAAACTCTCTGCAGAAGATATCGCTGTATTAAGCCAGCAAATTGTTTTCAAACTTATCAATATATCTAAAAAAATTATTTCTATTAATTAATCATATATATAATTCTAGGCATCTTCATTTTAAGTAAAAACCAGTGTTTATTCTGAAATTCAGTATTAAAAATCTGTTAAAATACAACATATCGTGGTATTTTAACTATTTTATACTTTGATCGTCAATTTAATTTATGTGAGAAAGAAGCGAAATGAAAGAAAAATTGGGAAATATTGTAAATAAGGTCTATCCGGGTAGAATTATAATTATCGGAAAAAGTCCTGCCAATGATGATGTGGTTATGTATGCAATAACCGGCAGAAGTCCGTCCAGTCAGGCTAGAAAGCTTGAGATCAATGAGGCTGAAAAAAAGATATTTGTAAAACCCACTGATGTAGAAACCTTAAAAACCGGAAACCCGGATTTACTTGTTTATCCGGCAGTTATCTGCGGCAACGGTATCGCGGTCAGTAACGGCAAACAGACGGATGATGTTTTTAGCTGTTTAGGCGCAGATAAAGACCCTGTTCAGGTACAGATCGACAGTCTTGTGAACTGGGAATATGAACCGGATGATCCTAACTTTACGCCAAGAATCAGCGGATGCATCACCAGCGGCGCTGCTTTAAGTGTATTAAAACGCGCAGAAGACGGATCCGTCATCAGGAATTATTTCAAAATCCCAATGATTTTAGCTAAAGGTAAGCTCATCTCAACCTATACCGGTGTAAACCAAAATCCGCTGCCCTCTTTTGCCGGAGAACCTCAGGATGTGGAAATACCATGGACGTCTGCTGAAGAAGCAGTAACAGCATTTTACCATGCCCTGGGCCCGGATGATGGAGAACCCGATTTTAGAGTAACTGCTGCTGTGGTTTACTCAGACCAGTCCGGAAAACTCACTATGAAAGTTAGAAACAGAAGTTAACAATCACCCGCACTTCGTGGGTGATTGACATGCCCCTTAGGGGTGTGTTCAAAGGCAACAAATAATTTATAAGGAGCTATAACCATGCCCACAGATGTTTCCTCATTTAAAGATGTTTACAAAACTGCTATTACCAGTGATTTTCCTGAAGAAGCAGCTTTGCTTCTTGGAGACAAGAAAATTCCTTTAAAAAAAATACCAACTCAGCTTCGTTATGGTACGAATCCGCATCAACCATTCACGGCATATGCTCCTTCAGAAAGCGGTGCTCTATCAGTGGGCAATCTTGAGATGCTTAAAGGCGGAAAAGCCGGGCTATCACTCACCAATCTTCAGGATATGAGCCAGGCATTAAATATTTTAAAGTTTTTCAAAAGACCCTCCTGCACAGTTATGAAACATGTTAATCCCTGCGGATTCAAGGTTCAGACTGAAAATGAAAGCATTGCTGAAATATATAAGATTGCCCGAGACTGTGATTCCAGAAGCGCTTTTGGCGGTGTGGTTGGTTTTAATGTAACCGTTGACGGCCCCAACAGCTGAAGCTATCATGGAAACATTTATTGAGGGTGTTATTGCGCCGGATTTTGATGAAGAAGCACTTAAGATCCTGAGGCAGAACGAAGGAACTAAAAAGAGAAATAATGCCATTAGGCTTGCAAAAGTTAAAAATATGGACACCATCCCAAAATATATCGGTGATGATGTTAGCGGTTACTATAACATTAGGAACCTTGTTGACGGCAGCATAACATTTGAAATTCCTTATCTGACCAGAGTGAAATCTGCTGCTGATTTTGTTTCCGACCCAATGGTACCAAACTCTGACCCTGAAAAAAATGAGGGGAAAGATATTATGGTAAAACGTCAGCCAACGGATCAGGAACTTGATGACTGTCTCACAGCCTGGTATGTCAACATTAATGTCCGTTCAAACGGTATTGTGTTTGTAAAAAACGGAGCCGCCATTGCTGTTGGAACCGGTGAACAGGAACGAATCGGTGCTGTTGAACAAGCCATTGATAAAGCCTTAAAAAAAGGGCATGACTTAAAAGGCTCAGTTATGTCATCAGATGCCTTTTTCCCACAGCGTGATTCAATTGACACTGTAGCCGGTCATGGTGTCACAGCTGTTGTATGGCCTGCAGGCTCTATGCAGGATGCTGCTGTTATTCAGGCGGCAAATGACCATAATATTGCTTTAATGGCAACCCTGGAACGCTGTTTTCTGCATATCTAACACTAAAAGAAAGTTTTTATATGGACCACGAAAAAATAAAGCAATTAACAGCAGAGCTTATAAGCGCCATAGGAGAAGATCCTGAACGTGAAGGTCTGGTAGAAACTCCAAAGCGTGTGGCAAAATCCTATGACACTCTCTTTGGCGGATATCAAAAAGACCCGAAGGACCATATCACTGTCTTTGATGGTGAGGATTACGATGAAATGATTATCTGTAGGGATATCGATTTTTATTCAACCTGTGAACATCATATGCTTCCTTTCTTTGGAAAAGCATATGTTGGTTATCTTCCCAATAAAAAAATTATCGGCATTTCTAAAATACCAAGAATCATTGAAATTTACGCACGCCGCTTACAAAATCAGGAGCGTCTCACTATGCAGATTGCACAGGCAATAACTGATCTTTTAAACCCAAAAGGCGTCGGAGTGGTCATTAAGGCTCAGCATCTCTGTATGATGTCACGCGGAGTCGAACGTCATAATGCTGTTATTACAACTTCATCTTTTACTAAATTATTCAGGTCAAATCAGATAACCCGGTCTGAATTTATAGGTCTGATTAAAGAATAGAACTTAAAGCAGAAAATTAAAAAACGCATTGAAGATATTAGATTTCAATGCGTTTTATAGTTTTATGGTGTAAAATGAAGCGACTTGTTTATGCTTCAGTATTATCAAAGCTGTATTTAACTTCCTGATAGCCGGCTCTTAATTTATTAACTTCATCTTTAACATTTTTCTTATCAATTACAATCTCTTTGATCAGCCCGGCGATCTTTTCCATCTCAGGTTCATTCATACCGAAGCGGGTCATCTCGGCAACACCGATTCTGAGTCCTTCAGGATTATTGTGGTTTCTTAATGGTTCATGTGGAAGCATGTTCATATTCAGGATAATATCATTCTGCTCCAGAAGTGTTGATATCATACTGCCGCCGCCATATTCCTTTACATTAACCGCAACCTGATGACTTTCAGTATACCCGAATTCTTTACCCTCAACCATAAATCCCTCATTTTCGAGATAAACAGCCAGATGTTTAGCATTTTTAATTATCTGATCCGCATAGTCTTCACCAAACTCCATGAATTCAAGTGTGCTTAAAGCCATCTGTGCCAGAGTACCCAGATGGTGGTTGCTGGATGATCCGGGGAATGCACCCCTGTCAACCTTGCGCCATGATTCATTATCCATGTTACTTAGGATAAGACCTCGCTGAGAACCAAAATATGTCTTATGCGTGCTTGCAGATACCATTAAAGCACCATCACCGAGCGGATCCTGGAAACGTTTAGCGGCAATCAGACCGAGAACATGTGCGCCATCATAAATAATCTTAGTCTTATTCTGTTCACAGACATCATAGAGTTCTGCAATGGGTTCAGGAAAAAGAAAGAGGCTCTTACCCAGAACAATCAGTTTTGGTTTTATCTGGTTAATCAGATTTTTTGTCTTTTCAACATCAAGATGATAACCATCAGCAGTTAATGGAAAATCAATAATGTTTTTAGTGAATTTTCCAAGTGAGCCCAGACGATGATGGCTGATATGACCGCCGCCCGGAGTAGAGTTTGCCATAACTATATCTTCTTTATTAACAAACTTACTAAAGATCGCTTCATTTGAATTTGTTCCGCTGATGGGACGTACTTCAGTATGCTCACATTTGAAGATATTTTTTAGATTAAGTTTAAGATCATTTTCTATTTGATCAATATAATTGGTGCCTTTATAGTAACGTTCGCCCGGATGACCTTCTGCATATCGATGGGTAAAGTCAGAACCCGCAAAAGCACGGACTTTCTTACTTTGCACATTTTCACTTGCAATCAGGTTTATACATTTGTCGCGCCACACATCCTGATTGTTGATCAATTCGGCAGTTTTATTAAATTTTTCAAGATTCATTATTTTATTACTCCGGTAAAAAGATTATATCTAAATTAAGAAGAGAAAATAATAACATAACCCTATTTCTAATTAAAGTGTTTTTTAAATATCGATTTTTAAGTTGACAAATTTCTAAGTGTGAATGAATAATTTATATTAAGCATAAGACGGGCTCTACAGTAAATCATCAATAAAAACATGTAACTACCTGTATTTACTTTATAATGATAATAGACGCGCATACTCATATTTTTTCGGATAATCAGGCAGACTGTATTTCTAAAAAATACTGCGGAGATGTTTAATGTAAAGACCTACGGCCTGGCAACAGAATCTGACCTCATCTTAAAGATGGATGAAAGCCATATATCATATTCTGTAATTCATATGGTAGCGCCCTTTCCTACCGGAGTTTTGGAAACGAATACCTGGCTTATCAATTTAAATCAGCCGAGATTTATCAAATTTGGCACTGTTCATCCGGGTTTTAAAGATTTCAAGGATGAGATTAAAAGACTAAAAGATAATAATATTTGTGGGGTTAAATTTCAGCCGGACATTCAGAGATTTTTCCCAGATGATAAAGATTTAACCTACAGGCTTTATGAAGAGCTTGCCAGGGCCGGCATGAAGGTTATGTTTCATATCGGTGGTGAGCCGCTCCAAGACCTAAAGACCGGTCTAAACCCTCATATGATCAGAAATATCGCGCTTGATTTTCCTGAATTAAAGATTGTGGGCGCGCATCTTGCTGGACTTAAATGTCTGGGAAGAAACCTATGATATGCTTGCCGGGCTTGACAACATTTATATGGAGTCATCATTAAGTTATAATTTTATAAAGCCTTCTATGGCTGAGAAAATAATCAAGAAACACGGACATGAAAGAATCTTTTTTGGTTCTGACTATCCGTTCGGTTCAATTAAAGAATCAGTTGATGCGGCTAAATCAGTCAGTTTCCTGACTGATGATCAGACAAAGGGACATTCTTGGCAGGAATGCTGAAAAGTTTTATTTATAGATTATACCCTTCCCCATTTCATTCCAACTGCTTTAACAGCATCTACAGCAGAGCTTACGATTCCGCTGGTATATCCTGAACCTTCACCAATTGGATACAGGTTTTTCATATTAACGGATTCAAAATTACTGTTTCTACAGATTTTAACAGGAGAAGTCGTTCTTGTTTCCGAGCCGAAAAGTATCGCCTGGGAGGATATAAATAACGGCTCATCCTGCTTCCATTTATTAAAAGCCTGCTAAAAGAAGCTCGTTTACAAATCCCGGAAAAAGTTCTTTAAGGTCAAATGCTGTAGAACCCATCTTATATGAATTTTCATTTAACTTATGAGAAGGCCTGTCTGCCATAAAATCCATACAGGTTCTGGGCGGGAACTGACCAGTTTTCTTTGCCGGCCTGAAAGGTGCGGCGTTCAATCTCTTTTTGAAACTCAATACCCCCTAGGGGATGATCGGATTTATAATCATCCGTATGACATGAAACAACAATTGCCGCGTTTGAAAATTCTGATGATCTGTCAGAGTTGCTCATCCCGTTTATGACCATCATACCATGCTCAGATGATGCATTTATAATTTCACCGCCCGGACACATACAGAAAGTATATACACCGCGTTTTTTTAATTGGTCAGTATAGTTTAATGAATACACGGCAGCACCGATACCGGGATAATCCTGATATTTATTTCCATACCTGATTTGATTAATTAATTTAGCAGGATGCTCCATCCGAACGCCGACCTGTATAGGCTTTTGCTCAACATAAACATTCTGATCAAAAATCATCTCAAAGGTATCTCGGGCTGAATGTCCGATAGCTAAATAAATATCAGTAGAATAAAACTCCCAGTCATTATTAATGGATACACCTTTTGCTGTCTGTCCAGAAATGATCAAACCTGTTAATTTTGAACTGTAATGAATGTCACCACCGTGATCCAGAATATAGTTTCTTATGTTTGTTACAATTTTACACAGTACATCTGTGCCAAGATGGGGTTTACTAATATAGGCAATCTCTTCAGGCGCTCCAAATTTTATAAATGTATCAAGTACCCTTTTTACATGGAGAGTGTTTTTATTTCTCCTGGAAAACAGTTTACCATCAGAAAAAGAGCCGGCTCCACCCTCTCCAAATTGAATGTTTGAATCCTGCTTAAGCTGCCCCTCTAAAATAAACTGCTTAACATCAAGTGAACGCTCTTCAATCTTTTTTCCCCTTTCAAAGATTACAGGTTTGAGACCATAGGAAATAAGTTCAAGAGTGGCAAACATTCCTGCCGGTCCAAATCCGATGATTATCGGCCGTTCCTTAATATTAAATTTCTTTCTGAAAGACTCAGCTGTTTTAATATATTCAGGAAAGTTTTTACTGTTATCAAAAGAATTCGGAACCTTAACAGCCAGAGTCAGGATATAGTAGAACTGCTCTTTGTTTTGAAAATCCAGCTCTTTACTTAGGCTTTTTACAATAGAAATGTTTTTAATGCTGTTTCAAGTTTAGCTGAACAAGCTTTTAAGTATTGATTAGCATTGTCCAGTTTAACCGGAACTTTAAGATCTTTAATTATTAGATCCAAAAAACTGCTCCTCATTAAGTTTATTAAGGGCTTTAGAAATCAAATGCTAATAAAGATAGGTAATTATTATTATTCAGTCAAGTAAAGAAGCACGTTCAGGAGGCTTTAAAAGTAGTCTTTTGATGAAAATGGTGAGTGCAACGAATCAAACTTGGATGTAAGTTGCCAGAAAAAATATAAATTATTTGTAATAACCTGAACTTGACCTTACAATCATAATAATCTAGCCCGGATTATTCATCAGTTGTTGTAACGAGGCGCCGGAAGCCCATTGTTTAATGGGCAGTTGGAGCCATTTTGACCCGCAGGCATAGTTACATTATGTTGAGGATCAAAATGGTGAAAAGTCCTTTAAACACCGGGCGCTTCAAGCCGCAGTAGACCATTGGTGAATAATGCGGGCTTGTCTTTGCTTAATTTGACAAGAAACCTCTTATTAAAAGTACACACTATTTAAAAAAACACCTTTTCATATAACTAAAGGTACAATGATTTTTTCAGTATTATAAGAATTAAAGGTATTATCGCTACTGTTAACTTTTGAGGTGTGCTAAAAAGTTAATGTTATCTGAAGTAATGTTGATTTTGGCAGACCAATAAAGATCCTTCTCTTATTTCACCAAAAGAAAACTCTATTTTCAATAATACTATTAAAAATATGGCCTATTCCCTTTATAGCAATAACAAGTAAAACTTGTTGACTTTTATAATAAACATGGTATTTGGTAAAAAAAATACACAAGGAGAAAAAACCATGAAACAAAAAAAGGAACCCCGTGTATCAACGCACAATACTTCACGACGTATTCTAATCACAGAAATGCTCAATACATAAATTATTCCTCGCACAATGACGCTGTTTTTTTCAGGATTCGTTATGAATTTTAAATATTTAATTAATAAAATTAATAATATAGGAGGCCATATCATGAAATTTGTAAAATTTAAAAACTTGATATTGACTGTAGTTTTGACGGTAGTTGTGTTTGCTATGCCATTCTTCTTATGTGCAGCGGAAGTTAAATATCCAGTTGCTTCATACAGCAGTGAAGAGCTTGCAAAGGTTCGCGAGTGGGAAAAGACATGGGCAGGGAAAAAAATTGACAAGACAAACATTGACCAGGTTTCAGAGTTCATGATTGATAAGCTTGTTGAGATATATAAAGACCCGGAAAAGTGGGGATCTCCTCCTGAAGGCAGTTATTTTTATATTGCTCCTTACAAACAGACAATAGAGACAAAAGGAAGGATAGAGGCCACCAAGAAATATTCGCCTCTGGTTAAGACCGATCCAGATGGGAAGATTTTAAACTGGGGAGAAATTGCAGGGGTGCCGTTTCCGGCACCGAAAACCGGTCTGGAAATGGCATATAATATGGAGATGCAGACCCGTGGTGATACTTTTAAGCAAAGGTGGTGGTCTCCCAGTATTGATCCAAGGCACAGGACCGACAGACCGGCAGATCAGCTATTCGAAGAAATGTACTTTATTCACAGGACTGATGTAGATCCAAAACCTGCAATATTAAAAAACCCAAAGGGCTACCATAAAGGACAGTTTCTTAGCTTTGGCCTACCGCCTGAAATGCATAACAGCCGTTTGATCGTCATGAAATTTATTGATGAGAGCGTAGACTATACTTCTTATCTTTATTATTCAGAGTTCAGGCGCATAAAGAGACTCTCACAGGCAGAGAGGACAAATGCTGTTGATGGAACAGACATGATATAT
>PVMK01114732.1_pt1 | contig 39556 bp, 37 predicted proteins | sample 1853481 | NCBI WGS metagenome assembly PVMK01 (sample SAMN08533507, study PRJNA380276) | Marine sediment metagenome, whole genome shotgun sequencing project.
CGGCTTGATGCCATTTGCGATTTACCGACTGATTTTGGCCGCGGTGATTTTCTATGTCCTCACGTAGGATTTTGGCCCTGTTGTTTGTTGCGGGTCTTGCGCAGGCAGAGGGTGGCGACTACCTGCTCGGCGGTGGAGTAGAAACCGATTCGGCTGACGCTGTCCGAGGCATCGTGATCGCGGGCTTTGGCATTGGTGAGAGAACCTGGCTGTCCACCAGCGCCGCGCTGGGTTCCGTGGAACTCGGAAACGGGGATGAGAGCAACACGGCGTACGCCGATATCGAACTCGATCATCATTTCGACTCGGTTGGCGTCAGAATCGGGGCCGCATACTGGGGTGACCCGGATAATCTCGACTCGGTCGACTTGCGTGGTGCGCTGTATTGGCAAAATGACAAGGCGACGATTGCGGGTGAGTATGAGTATCGGGATTTCAATATTGTCGTGCCCGCATCCGACACGTTTCCAGGACGAGAATTCTCGTTCGACGCCGATGGCATCGGTGTGAGCGGAAATTTCCGCATAAGCGAAAACGTCAGCCTCGGTTTTGCCGGAATGAAATACGACTACAGCGTCAATTTTCGGCCGGACGAGAATCGGGACGCGGCCCGACTGTTATCGGTTTCGCGCCTGAGCCCGATTAATGATTTGATCGACTACCGCGCCAGCATCAACATAGGACTCAACCAGGGGTTGAAGCACTGGGGACTGAATTACAGTACCTGGAAAGGCGCGATCGACCAATCGCGTACGCAATCGGTAACGATTCGTTACCTGATGCCATTGAGCAACAAGACCGACATTGAATTTGGGCTGGGATATGACACCTCCGATCTGTACGGAAACGTCACCTTCCTTTCACTGTTCCTTTACTTCTACGGCGGCAATTAGTCACTCGCGCGGCAATGTTTCACGGCAGCCACTCGCGCGCGCCGGATAGCGTCGGGAATCTCCTTGTCTTCATGTTGTTCTGCGATAGCGGCGCTATCGATTGCCGCGGCCGCAGTGAGTGCTTCACGCAGCAGCCTGGACTGCGGATAGTCGCGATTTTCGAACCGGGTTCGGCCGCGGGCGTCAGCCTCACACGCAGCCAGGAAGTGTTCGAATCGCTCTGGTCTGCGAAATGCGTCGGTCTTTTCGAGTACCTTGACGACCGTCGAGTCGCGTAACTCGGCGACGCGATGACAGTGCGAGTGATATTCAGCGACCAGCAACGCCAGATCACGACAGGCTCGTGGCACCGGGAGGCGATTGGCCATGGATTTGATTATCTTGATGCCACGTTGTTCGTGCCCCGGGTGACTCGGCAAGTCGCTTTGTCGCGTTGTCGCTTTGCCGAGATCGTGCACCAGTGCGGCAAATCGCACTTCGACGGCATCGCTGAGTTTCTCGGCTTGTTCCAGCACCAGCATCGTGTGCAGCCCTGTATCGATTTCGGGATGCCACTTTGCAGGTTGCGGAATGCCGAACAACGCGTCGATCTCCGGATACAGAGCCTTTAATGCGCGACAGGCTCGCAGCGATTCGAAAAACATGCGCGGGTTCGGACCCCGCAATGCCGCCTCGGTTTCTTTCCAGACCCGGTCCGGCACCAACGCGTCGGCCTCGCCATCGGCAACCATCTGTCGCATCAGGTCACGCGTCTTGGGTGCGATACGAAAACCCAGGTGTGAAAAACGCGCCGCAAATTTCGCGGCCCGCAGAATTCGAACGGGATCTTCAGCAAACGCATCGGAGACATGCCTGATTATTCGTTTTTCGATGTCTTGCTGGCCGCCGAACGGATCGATGAGTTCGCCATTAGCATCTTTGGCCATCGCATTCATCGTAAGGTCGCGCCGACTGAGATCCTCTTCAATAGTGACATCGGGCGACGTATCAAACGCAAAGCCATGATATCCAGCGGCCGTCTTGCGCTCGGTTCTGGCGAGCGCGTATTCCTCGTTCGACTCCGGGTGCAGAAATACCGGGAAGTCCTTGCCGACCGGCTTGTAGCCGTCATCAGTCAATTGGTTGGGAGATGCGCCCACGACACACCAATCCCGTTCCCTGACAGGAATCCCAAGCTGTTCGTCTCGAACAGCACCACCGACGAGGTACACTTGCATTGGGCGATTCTAGCAAACAGGGGCATCCATGATTTCGATGATCGTCAGCGGGATTTCAAGACTCGTTATGATCGTCGTCATTTTTCAGTTGTCCGGTTGCTACTACTTGCAAGCTGCGCGCGGCCAGATGGAAATATCGCGCAAGAAAGAACCCATCGAGGAAGTGGTCGCTGCCGATGGCACCTCACCCGAACTGATCGAGCGACTGGGCGTCGTCGCGGAGGCCCGGAAATTCTCAATTGACGTACTCGGCCTGCCTGATAACGACAGCTATCGTGGCTATGCTGACCTTGAACGAGACTATGTCGTTTGGAACATCGTCGCCGTACCCGAGTTTTCGCTAGCCCCAAAACGCTGGTGCTACCCGGTTGTGGGCTGCGTTAGCTATCGAGGCTATTTCTCGCCGGACTCGGCGCAGCGCAAAGCGGAGGCCCTGCGAAAGGACGGTTACGACGTCGCATTAGGTGGAGTCACCGCCTATTCCACGCTCGGCAAGTTCAGCGACCCGGTACTCAATACAATGATGCACTGGGGTGACGTTGACCTGGTCTCGGTCATTTTTCACGAACTGGCGCACCAGCTTCTCTACATTAAAGGCGACTCCGGATTTAACGAATCATTTGCAACCGCCGTCGAGGAGTTTGGCATGGAGCGCTGGCTCGAAAGCCGTCGGCAAGCGGATGAACTTGCCAGCTGGCGTGAACGGCGCGCCTTGCGAACGCGGTTCTCGGCTCTGGTGGCGGATGCACGAACCGACCTGGGCGAGATTTACGACGCTGACGCGATAGACGATGAGAAAAGGCGGTTAAAGCGCGAGCGGCTGCTCGTCCTGGCCGATGACGCGAACACGTTGTTTGCGGATTCAGAGAGCATTGCGCCTCCCTGGCTGGCCGATGAATTGAACAACGCCCGGCTGGCCTCCACGACGCTCTATCATGGTCGACTGCCGGAATTCAGAATGCTGCTGGTCCAATGCGACAATGACCTGACGTGTTTCTACGGTGCGGCACGAAAGCTCGCCAATGAATAGTTGTTTCGGGCCTGAAGGCCCTCCTACGAGCGACTACCTTTTCGCAACCTGGCTCAGCTTGGCGTCGACTTGCAGCAATTCAGCGGACATGCGCCGAATCTCACCTGTCATGCGCCAATGGAAGATCGTCTCTGCTGCCATCACGCGCTTGACGTATTGCCGAGTCTCATTGAAGGGAATGTTTTCGATCCAGACACGCGCATCCTGATTGCCCGACACCGGCAGCCAGCGATCGACGCGGTGCGGGCCGGCGTTGTACGCGGCCGTCGCAAGCACACGATTGCCGCCATAACGTTCGGACATCTGCCCGAGATAGGTGGTGCCGAGCCGAATATTGCTGCGTGGATCGGTGAGCGTGTGGAGTCCCGAGTAAGGCACATTCAATTGCTTGGCCACGGTCTTGCCAGTGGCCGGCATCAGCTGCATCAGTCCTATGGCGCCGGCGCTTGATCGTACGTCGCGCATAAACAGGCTTTCGCTACGTGCAACACCGTAGGCCCAGGTGGGAGGAATACTGGCGCTAGCAGCGAACTGCTGAAACAGACTTTGATAGGGCAGCGGGTAGCGCAATGTCAGGTCATCGAATTGGCCCACGCTCGCGGCTGTTGATATCGCTCTCGAATACCAGTTCCAGCGACCTGCGAGCTTTGCCGCCTGCTTTTTCTGCTCAGGAGTAAGGTACGCGATGGCCGCATCCCATTCGGAGCGACCACGTCCGTCGAGCCCGACCCGAAACAATTCGTGCGCACGGATGAGCTCAGGTCGTTGCGCGAGCTCCGCGACAATTACTTCGTCCGTTTGCGATTCAGTATCGTTGAGCGCGTAATCCAGATTCAGTTCGTCAGCTGCGAGAAAGCCGTAATAGCTACGTTCAGTCGCAAGTTCGGTCAGTGCAAGATTCGACTCGGGCGAATCGCCGAGTCGCCGCAACGCGACGTTGTACCAGTAGCGCCACTCTTCGCTCTTGCGTTCGTTGTCGGACATCTGGCTGATGTCGGTCAATAGGTTGTCCCAGTTCTGCTTGCGCAGACTGGCGCGTGCACGCCAGCGCGATACTTCGTCGCTTTGCGCGGCGACCGGCAGCCTGATGAGTAACAGGTACGCGTCCGGCAAACGATCGCGAGCTGTCCACAACGCAATATGTCGCTCGGTCAGCAATTCCTGTTCGGCGGAAAATGCGTGCAGTCTGTTCAGTTGTTTCCAAAGTTCGAGGGCGAGCTCCGGGTCGCGAAAAGTGATGCGTTCGATGGCATAAACCAGCTGTCGTCGCGTTACGTCGTCGCTTTTCCAACTAAGGTGTCTGCGGGCAAACTTCTCAGGATTACTCTGGGCGCTGAGCCACTGACCGGCCACATCGACGTGTCCCTGGCTAACCGAGCGGCCGAGCCATTGCGCGAGCGGGAATTCCCGTGCCTCGATGGCCAGGTTATACCTCTTCAGGTATTCGGCTGGCCCCAAAAGTTTTTGCTTCTGCAGGAACGAAAAGACCGCATCGCATTCTGCGATCTGACTCGTGCCGACCATCCATAGATCTATCGCCCGGTTATTGATGCGTTTTACTTCACCTGCATCGATCTGAGCGTGCAGGGCCAGGCAATCGAGCTTGGCGATGTCCTGGCCCTGGTAAAACTGCCGATAAATTCTCAGGTAAGCACTCAGGTCACCAGCTTTCGCCAGGTGCAACGCGTATCGATAACGCAGCTCACGAGCGGGCTTCAATACACCGTATTGATCGAGATACTCGTCAATCTCATGATGATCGGCAGTGCTGATTGTTGCGCGAAACCAGGTAGCACGGAGGTCCGGGAACAGTGGGTATTGCGCCAGGCTTTGCCGTTCCGCGGAACTCAAAGTTTCGACCGCGCTCCAGTTGCCACGCTCGACATCCGCATAGACGCGTTGAAACAGTTCTCGTTGTTGATCGATCTCCGCACCTTGAATGCCGCCTGCAAAGCAGATTGTGACTGCGGCAAGGCTGCAGCGGAGGCTGGTGGCTGCGGAATTATTCAGAGGCATTCGTGCATCGAGGGCTACATCATCGTATTTGCAACATTATGGCGCGATCGCCGCGTTGTACAAGCAGGAACAGAATGCTGTTGGCCGCGGCGATTTCCGTCAATTGCTCAAGCGTGCGCACCTCGCGCCGGTTTACCTGCGCAATCACATCGCCGCCACGTAAACCCCATCGTGCCGCCGGACTGTCAGGCTCCACGCTGGTGACTTCAACGCCCCTCGTCGCGCTGGTTGACGACGAAGCGAATTCGGCGCCGCTGAGACCCGGGTGAATATCGTCGCCGACGCTTCGCGATACTTGTTGTTGTCCGAGTGTCGCTGTCGTCGACAGCGACTCGCCGTCGCGAATGTATCTGATGTCGACCTGTTCGCCGGAACCCATCAGGCCAATCGTGTTGCGCAACTCAGACGCGCCCGAGACCTTCTCGTTGTTCACTTCGACAATAATGTCATCGACGCGCAGGCCGGCATCTTCGGCTGCAGAACCGGCTACGATCAGTGATATCAAGGCACCGCTGTCTACGCTGGTCTCGAGCGCTCGAGCAGCTTCGCGATCGATCGTCTGAATGGATACGCCCAGAAGGCCCCTGCGGACCTCCCCGAAGTCGAGAATCTGGTTCATGATCGAGCGGGCGATTTCGGTCGGTACGGCGAAGCCAATTCCGACGTTGCCGCCCGAGCGGCTGATGATGGCCGAATTGATGCCGACGAGCTCGCCGCGCATATTCACCAGCGCGCCGCCGGAGTTGCCCGGATTGATCGATGCGTCGGTCTGAATGAAATCTTCGTAGCCCGAACGGTTGATGCCGGTACGTCCCAGCGCGCTGACGATGCCGGAGGTAACTGTATGTCCAAGACCGAACGGGTTGCCGATTGCGAGCACGAAATCACCGACGCGCATGGCTTCCGAATCGCCTATAGGCATTTCAACCAATCCACCCGACTCGACTTTGAGCAACGCAATATCGGTCGCCGCATCCGAGCCGACAACTTCAGCATCGAGGATCTCGCCATCGATCAGTGAGACTTGAATTTCGTCGGCATTTCTCAACGACGTGGTGGTTGGTCAGAATATAGCCGCGGCTGGCATCGACGATAACGCCGGATCCGGCGCTGGCCACTTCCTGGGATCCGCTGGGTCCGTCCGGCATTCCGAAGAAACGGCGAAATGCGTCATCGCCATACGCGAGCGCCGCGTAATTGTCTGGCTGACCCGGATATTGACGACCGCCGGTGTTACTCGCTCGACGAGCGGGGCAAGACTCGGAAACGCTTCGTCCTCGACATACTCGGGAAGGGCCGCGCCGCGACGCTTGCCATGGCGAGCAACATTCCGGTCAGCATGAGTCGTTCTATTTGTCTTCATAGGGAGCCTCATAGTAATTTCAGACCTGTTTCCAGCCAGGCTGGTTCATTCAAGCAAGGATGCCCGATTGCAACAAAGCGTTGCAACCGGGCATCGATTGGTACAGGGCTTTCAGGCGGCTTCGACGGTAATTCGGCGTGCCTGTACTTTCTGGCTGTTTCGGAATCGAAATCTCAAGAATGCCGTTCGTGCTGCTTGCCTTGATGCCCTCGGCATCCGCGGAATCAGGCAGCGTGAAGCGTCGGGCAAATCGCCCGGTCGCTCGTTCGTAACGAGAGACACCGGCGACCTCACTCCGGTCTTCAGCGTGGCGCTCACCCGATACGCTCAAGGTCCCGCCGTCCATATTCACAACGATGTCCGCAGGATTAACGCCGGGGATGTCCGCGCGAACAACAAATCGGCTCTCCTCTTCGAAGATGTCAACGGCAGGAAACCAGTCGGCCGCGGTCCGTGATTGTAATCGTACAAGGTTCATGATTTTTCTCCTTAAATTGCTAGTGCGAGGCATCGATCGAGGCCTCGCAAAAGGGTTGTTGCAGCATTAATAAGGGCGTGCAAAGCGAATTCAAGGCGTGATTCCAGTGGCACTTGATGCCACTATATGTAGTGAATTGAAACTTTTACAGAGTGTCATTTTTTTTTCCATGTTTTTAAAGTACTTACTGCGAGTTCGTACGTAACTTATTGATAATAGACATAAAAACAGGGGTATAGAAAATTCCCTGCAAAACCTTGACAGTCGACCCGTACGGGCATAATCTTGTGAACGTCCGGACACAACATCTTGTGTCCAAATACTGAAGGAAAAGAGGCCATTTCTGGCACTCGCCGCGTAAAATTACGCATGCGGCGAGCAGGCCCCTTTTCCCTCAAAAAAAGTGGGCGCACAACAAAACTACGGGGTCTCCTAAGGGAGAAAAGGGAGAAAAATTGGCATGAAGTCTGCCATTAATCTGGCTGTGAACACGGTCGCCGACATTGAATTTCAAACTACGTCTGTTGATATCTGGGATGCGAAATATCGACTGACAGCGAAGAACGGAGCAAAAGATAGACGAGTCTATCGACGACACCTACAAGCGGGTCGCAAAAGCGATCGCGAGTGTCGAAGTTGAGTCCAAGCGGGACGAGTTTTACGAGGAATTTCTTTGGGCGCTGCGAAGCGGCGCGATTCCGGCGGGCCGAATCATATCGAACGCCGGGCGCACGAGAGCATAAACCAGCCACGTCGACGATCAACTGCACCGTGTCCGGGAACGGTTGGCGACTCGATGGACAACATCCTGAACAAGGTGCACGAAGCCGGGCTGACGCTCAAAGCGGGCTGTGGTATTGGCTATGAATTCTCGACCTTGCGCCCGAAAGGCGCCTATGTCACAGGCGCAGGTGCGTACACGTCGGGTCCGCTGTCGTTCATGGATATCTACGACAAGATGTGTTTCACCGTATCGTCCGCTGGCGGTCGGCGCGGCGCGCAAATGGGCACCTTTGACGTGGGCCATCCTGACATTCTCGAATTCATCCGGGCGAAACGGGAGGACGGTCGGTTGCGGCAATTCAACCTGTCCTTGCTGGTCAGCGATGAATTCATGCAAGCCGTCATCAACGAAGACGACTGGCGCCTCGCGTTTCCGATTACGCAAAAAGAGGTGGATGACGACAATCTCGACGTCAGCGATACGAGCCAGTTTGTCTGGCGCGAGTGGCCCGAGGCTGGCACATACGTGACCGATCCCCAGGGACTGGTTTTGTGCAAGATCTACAAGACCTTGCCCGCGCGCCGTGTCTGGGATCTGATCATGGCGTCGACTTATGATTTCGCAGAGCCCGGATTCGTGTTGATCGATAAGGTCAACGAGATGAACAACAACTGGTTCGACGAAAACATTCGGGCAACCAATCCGTGTGGCGAGCAGCCGTTGCCGCCGTACGGATCCTGTTTGCTGGGGTCGGTCAACTTGACACGCTTTGTTATCGATCCCTTCACGGACAAGGCACGCTTTGATTGGGACGCGTTTCGGAAAGTGACGAAAACGTTTACTCGCATGCTCGATAACGTTGTTGAGATCAATGGTTTGCCTTTGCCGCAGCAGCGCAACGAGATTCAGAGAAAACGCCGTCACGGTTTGGGTTTTCTCGGCCTCGGGTCGGCCATCACGATGTTACGCATGGTGTATGGCGACGAGAAGGCGGTTGAATTCACCGAGGAAGTTACGCGGCAACTGGCGCTTGCCGGCTGGGAAGAGGGCTTGAAGCTGGCGCAGGAGAAGGGTCCGGCCCCGATCATGAGCGAACAGTTCGAGGTTACGGAGGAAATGTTGCGCAAGCGCCCGGAAATGAAATCGGACGGGTACCAGGCGGGTGACAAAGTTGCGGGACGGATTTTGCATGCGCGCTATAGCCGCTATATGCAGCGAATTGCCGCCGAGGACCCGAAACTGGTCGATGCGCTAGCTGACATTGGCGCGCGATTTACACATCACAGTTCGATCGCCCCGACGGGAACAATATCGCTGTCGCTGGCGAATAACGCGAGTAATGGCATCGAACCGAGCTTCGCTCATCACTACTTCCGCAATGTTATTCGGCAAGGCAAGAAGACCAAGGAAAAAGTTGCTGTTTATTCGTTCGAATTGCTGGCATACCGCGAGCTGGTCAATAAAGCGGCGGGACCGGCAGGTATGTCAGAAGAGGAGGGCGAAAAGTTGCCGGACTATTTTGTAACGGCCGAGGACATATCGCCAAAGGCACACGTGGATATTCAGGCGGCAGCGCAGAAGTGGATCGATTCGTCGATCTCCAAAACTGCGAATGTGCCAACAGATTATCCCTACGAAGACTTCAAGGACGTGTACCTGTATGCGTATGAGCAGGGTCTGAAAGGATGCACGACGTTCCGCTTCAATCCAGAGGCGTTCCAGGGCGTCCTGGTCAAGGAGAAAGACCTGAAGAATACGGTATATACCTTTGAGCTGGCCGACGGTTCGACCGTTGACCTCAAGGGTGACGAGGAGATCGAATACGATGGCGAGGTCCATACGGCGGCCAATCTGTTCGATGCATTGAAAGAAGGTTATTACGGAAAACTTTGAGCAAACCATGATAAAGATTGACGAAAAGATAGTTGGCTACGCGGTAAAGCAGTCGGACGCGGAGCAAAAAGCGGAGAAACCCGACTACAAGCGCGAAGGTGGCGGCGGCAGTGGCGCCGAAATCATTCGCATGCACGAGAAGCTCGAGCGGCCCGAGGTGCTGATAGGCTCGACCTACAAGGTCAAGACACCAATATCAGATCACGCGATGTACGTAACGGTTAATGACATCGTGTTGAACCAGGGCACTGAGTTCGAGAAACGCCGGCCATTTGAGATATTCATCAATTCCAAGAATCTCGATCATTATCAGTGGATCGTCGCGTTAACGCGCATTATCTCAGCCGTATTTCGTAAAGGTGGCGATGTCGCTTTCCTCGTCGACGAACTCAAAGCCGTTTTTGATCCGCGCGGCGGCTATTGGCAGCCCGGTGGCAAGTTCATGCCATCAATCATCGCCGAACTCGGTTATATCATCGAAAAGCACCTGATCTCGATCGGAATGCTGGTCAAGCCAGGTCTTAATGAAGCGCAGAAAAAGCTGCTCGAACAGAAGCGTGCCGAGTTTGAAGAGAGCAAGAAACAGCGCGATGCGTTCGCGAACAGCGAATTTCCGGAAGGCGCGCAACTGTGCAACAAATGCAGTACGGCGGCGGTCATCACGATGGATGGTTGCATGACCTGCTTGTCGTGCGGCGATTCCAAGTGCGGGTAAGCAAAAGGCGCGAATGACAACCGCGTAGCCCGTGCGCATACTTTACAGCCTGCTCACGTACCTGCTGCAGATTCCTGTGGCAACGTATTGGTTGTTTCGCGCGCTGAGCAATAGTTCCTATCGACACGGTACCGGGCAACGTTTCGGTTTCGGCTACCCGAAACTGGATAGTTGCATCTGGATTCATGCCGTATCTGTTGGCGAAGTTCAGGCCGCCGCGCCGCTCATACGCGAGCTCGCAAAGCGCTATCCGGCGCACCAGATACTGGTTACGTCTGTAACGCCAACGGGGGCTGCACGAGTTGAAGACCTGTTCGGGGACACTGTCGCCCGAAGTTACATTCCGTTCGAAATGCCCTTGGCGGTGAATCGTTTCTTCGCGTCACTGAATCCGGAAATCGCGTTGATCATGGAGACGGAAATCTGGCCAAATCTGTATCGCGGTTGCGGTGTCCGGAATATTCCACTAGTCCTCGTCAGCGCACGAATTTCACCCAAATCGCTGAGCGGCTACCGTAAAGCATTGCCATTGTTTCGCGAGACCCTGTCGCACGGCATCATAATCGCGGCACAAAGCGAAGCCGATGCCGATCGATTTCGATCGCTTGGAGCGAGCTCCGTTAGAACCTGGGTGATCGGCAACATCAAGTTTGACATTGAGTTGCCGGAAACCCTGATCGCGGATGGCCAGCGTCTTCGTCGAGAGCTATTCGGTGACCGACCGGTCTGGGTAGCGGCGAGCACACACGAGGATGAGGAGCAGCAAATGCTGGCAGCGCATGCGTTGCTTCAGGAACGATTTCCCGACTTGTTGCTGGTCCTTGTTCCCCGGCACCCGGAGCGATTTCGCGAAGTAGGCAAGTTGGTGGAGCAACAGGAATTTCAATGCGTCCACAGAACGGCAGAAGAAGCCACTGATGAAAGTACTGATGTATTCCTGGTCGATACTATGGGCGAGTTACCGCTGTTTTATGCGGCCAGCGATGTTGCATTTGTCGGCGGTAGTCTCGTGCCCGTCGGTGGGCACAATCTGCTCGAGCCCGCCGCGCTCGGGTTACCTGTTATCAGTGGGCCACATGTTTTTAATGCTCAGGAAATCGCTGACATGTTCATTGAGCGGGGAGCGAGCCGCGTGGTTCACGATTTCAACGAGCTTGCGGCCAGCGTCGGAGACCTGATATCGGACCCCGACGCAGCTACAAGGATCGGTGAGAAGGGGCGGGAAATTGTATTGAAGAATCGCGGCTCGCTCAGCAAGCTGTTGGGTTTGCTTGAGCCGCTGATCGGTAACTCCTCGAAATAGCGAACCGCGCTACTTAGGAGTTCTCTTCTTCCGCGGCAATCGTCTCCTCAGGCGTTGGCCGATCAATCAACAAGCGATCAATAGTCTCCAGGTCCTGAATTTGCAGATTGCCCGCCGCCTGTTTGAGTCGCAGCACATTCAACAGATAATCGTACCTGGCCCGGTAGAACAGCGTTATCGAACGGTATAGCGCGAATTGCGAATTGAGTACGTCGACAATGGTTCTGGTGCCTACTTCGAAACCTGCTTGGGTCGCATCGAGTGCTGTCCGGCTCGACTTAACGGCTTGCTTGAGAGCTTCAACGCGACTCATTTCGGACAGAACACCGAGATACGCATCCCTGGTTTGCCGCTCGGTCTCACGAGTCACTCTTTTCAATTGTTCGTTGGCAGCCTGGTGCAAATACACTGCTTCTCGTACACGAGAGGACGTTCCGCCACCCGAAAATATTGGCAGGGTAAATTGAATACCGATGGAGTCAGACTTGAAATCGCTGTTCGCATCAAGAAAGCCCTGATCATTGTTATTTCTATCTGATACGGAGTCGAATTCGCTCGTACTCACTATCAGGTCAATCGTCGGGTAATGACCGGTGCGCTGCAAGGATATCTCGTCGCGAGCGAGTTGCTCATCGAGCCGGCTGGACACGAGGGCCAGGTTCTGAGTCAGAGCGAGCTCCACCCAACCTGACGCATTCAACGGTTCTGGCGTCTGCATCGGAAATTCTTCGCCTGGTGCAGACAATGACTCAGCGTATTGTCCGGTGATCTCGCGCAGGAACTCGCGCGCAACTGCCAATGTGCGTTTGGCGTCAATTTCGTCCGCTACAGCCTGGTCGTGCGCCGCCTGAGATTCCTGTACATCGGTTATGGCAATCAGGCCGACTTCGAAGCGTTGCTTCGCCTGCTCGAGCTGGCGGGCAATGGCCTGCCGGTTGGCATGCCGCGATGTCAGGCGATCCTCGGCGGCAAGCACGCCGAAATAAGTCCGCCCAACACGGACAATAAGATCCTGCTGCGCCGCCTCGCGATCGGCTTCGGCTTTGGCCACAATTTTGTCAGCCCGACGCAGGCCGACAATCTGGTCCCAGCGGAATAAAGTCTGCCGCAGGCTGAACTGCCAGCGCTTGGTCTCGTCGTTTGATTCCGACGTAAAGTTTTGCGGCACTACAATACCTCCGGGTAGAAACACATTTTCGACACCGGAACCGGACGCTTCAGTGTCGGTCCAATCACCGCTGAAGTTGATCTGTGGCAGCAGCAGGCCACGCGCCTGCGGCTCGGCCTCAAATGCCGCCATTTTGCGTGCTTCGGCCTCCCGAATTCCCGGATCGCTCTGCAGCGCCTGCTGGTAGACTTCCAGTAGCGAGTCCGCCTGAACCGGGCCGGCCACCGCCAGTGCGGCGCATATGGCTACTAACGCTCTGATATTCATTACTTTTCTCATGATTTTGCATTCCGCAGCTTGAACGCCTCGACTGGGCATTCTCTATGGGTGTTATAGTGAACTATAACACTAAATCAGTCAATACTGGAATTCGATGGCGAGACCACATCAATCTCGTACGCGCATCGGCCGCCAAAGTTCGCTAATCAATTAGATGCAGCAGCGGGTGAAGTGGTTTCCTTGGCTAGAAGTTAAATTGCCGCGGGGGAGTCCCATTCACGAGTGGTAGTAGATCGGTCTCGAACAAACTCTTGCTGAGCCAGCCCTTGTCGCCGGCGCGGCTCAGCAGACGTGCATCCATCACTGGCCTGCGGCCGACTACAACAAACATGCGCCCGTCCGGCTTGAGCGCGAGCCCGTACCGCGGGTCCAGGGTCTCCATGGACCCCGTAATAACGATGGCGTCAAATTCGCCTTCAGGGAGTTGCTGAGTCGCATCCATAGCTACGAGCTCGAAATTGCTGATGCCGGAATCTTCGAGATTCGCGGACGCAGCCTCGAGAAAATCCTCGTGCACGTCAATACTGGTCACCGAATCGGCGAGCCTGGCAATGCAGGCCGTCAAAAATCCGCTGCCAGTGCCGATCTCGAGTACAGAATCCGTTTTGGTGATCTTTAGCGATTGCAGTACCCGTCCCTCCACGGTCGGCGTCATCATGTACTGGCCATGACCTATCGGTATCTCAGTGTCAGCAAACGCCAGTGACTCGAAACCGGGCGGTACAAACTGCTCGCGAGGGGTCTCGATCAACAGGTCAAGAATATCTGCGTCCAGGACATCCCATGCGCGCACCTGCTGCTCGACCATCTGTCGTCTGGCGAAATTGGTGTTCATCGTCGATTTATCCTTATCTGTCCCCGATATATAGCGCCAACGGTTGCCGAATTATGGTGAATCGGGGCAGCCCGTTGTGGCTGCTGCGATATGCTGCAATATACTCCGGCAGGGAATGCTACTTGCCCGATAATTCTCCGTGGGAGATGTTCATCGGGCATAGAATAATAACAAATGTCGTCTTTTCAAATCATCATCGCATTGTCGATTTCGCTAGGCTTGGCCATCCTGATCAGCAGCTGGCTCGGGATTCAAAGACACCGGGCGAAGCGTCGCTTTGCTGCAATAAACCGCGAGCTGGTTGAGGCATCGCGCGATGCCTCGGTGGGTCGGCGATTGACCATTCCCAAGGATCCGGAATCGGCGCGACTAGCTCACACAGTAAACCGGCTCTTCGATGCGCTCGGTGAACGCGATGAGAAAATTCAGGGGCGTGATCGCCTGTTCAAGGACTTTACCCGGACGCTGCCGGAGATTGTCATTATTCACGACGAGAAAATAATGTTGGCGAATGAGTCGGCTGCGAGCCTGATTGGCCTTGAATCGTCGCAACTGATTGGCCGCGAAGTTGCCGACCTCGTCAAGCCTGCGTATCGCGCGTTGTTTCGCAATACGATGGCGAAACGATTGGCTGGCGAAGACGTTCCCCGTCGACTCGAAATACAACTGATCAGCGGCAACGAAACCGGACTGTGGGTTGAGGCGCAGAGCGCCAACATCGAATTTCACGGCCACCGGGCGATCATTACCGTGGCGCGGGATGTTAGCCACCGCAAAAGCCTCGAGGTTTCGCTGAGCAGGAGCAAACGACAGGCCCAATACACGCTCGAATCGATTGCGGAAGGCGTGATTACAACAGACAACGACGGCCACATCGACTACATGAATCAATCCGCTGAGGCGCTAATCGGCACGAATCGCGATGATGCGGTCGGTCATCGAATCGGCGAACTTTTCAAACTCGTCGACGATGCTGACCACCGACCACTGGGCGATCCGGTGGAGCGAAGCATTGCGATGCGTCGGCGTGTCAACATGGGCCGACGGGCCGTCATGATTAGTAACGATGGCGAGCAGGAACATCCGGTCGAGATTTCGGCGTCACCAATTCGCGGGCCCGGCAGCAGTATGTTCGGCACAGTTGTCGTTTTCCACGATGTCAGTGAGATTCGCGGTCTGACTCGACAAATGAGCTACCAGGCGACCCACGATCCATTGACCGGCCAGATCAACCGGCGCGAATTCGAGCGCAGGCTTGATGAGGCGATGGATTCCGCGCATTCAGAAGAAGCCATTCACATGCTCTTCTATATGGATCTCGATCGCTTCAAAGCGGTGAACGATAGTTGTGGTCATCTGGCCGGCGACAATATGCTCAAAGAGGTCGCCGGACTGATCAAAGAGCAGGTTCGTGATTCAGATATCGTTGGCCGTTTGGGTGGCGACGAATTTGGTGCAATTCTGATTGGTTGCCCGATTGATAAAGCGAGGCAAATCGCCACCGATATATGCAATGCGATTGCGGACTACCGGTTTGTTTGGAAAGACAAGATATTCAATATCGGAATTTCGATCGGTCTCGTCGAAATCTCACATGTCAGTGGAACGATACAAGATGTTATGAGCGCCGCTGATTCGGCTTGTTACGTTGCGAAGCAACAAGGCAGAGGCCAGGTGCATGTGTATTCTGCACGCGACGAAGCGATCGCCAGAGATCGTGGTGACATTCAGTGGTTGCGAAAACTTCAAAGCGCGTTACACGAAGATAGTTTTGAGCTTGCTGTTCAGCCGATTATTGCGATGGGCGGTGGTGTGGAATCGGGGCCCGCTATTGAGGTGTTTATTCGATTACCTGATGGACGCGGACGGCGCGCTGACACAGCAGAGTTCCTGCGTCCCGCGGAGCGCTATCAATTGATGCCGCAGATCGATCGCTGGGTGATTGATGCAACACTTGCGGCGATAGCGGGCGGTGAAATCAAAGTCCCAAGCGGTCGCAATTGTGCAATCAACCTGTCCGGGCAAACTCTTGGAGACGAGTCGATTCTCGGTTTCGGCGTGGATGCACTTGATCGAACCGGGGTCGTCCCATCGATGATCTGTTTTGAAGTCACGGAATCCGCAATCCTGTCCAATGTGCAACACGCCCAGCGATTCATCGAGGTTCTGCATGGCATTGGTTGCGAGTTTTCGCTGGACGACTTCGGTAGCGGACTCGGTTCGTTTTCCAGTCTCAAGCACCTGCCGATTGATTACCTCAAGATCGACGGTGCCTATACCCGCAACTTGAGTTCTGACCAGGTTAACCAGGAGATGGTCGCTGCAATGATCAAGTTGGCGCGCACCATGAACTTCCGTATCGTGGCCGAGCAGGTCGAGCGCCAGGAAGATTTTGACTGGCTACGAGATAACGGCGTCGATTTCATGCAAGGGCACTTCATCGAGGCGCCATCACCGCTCGGCAGCGGCACTACCGGCACATTTCGCGTCCTCGATCCGTAGCATTGCCCGCGGGCTCTGTCCTTACAGCAATGGCACCATCAAGAGCGCGACGATGTTGATGATCTTGATGAGCGGGTTGATCGCCGGACCAGCGGTATCCTTGTACGGATCGCCGACCGTGTCGCCGGTCACAGCGGCTTTGTGAGCATCGGATCCTTTACCGCCAAGATTGCCGTCTTCGATGTACTTCTTGGCGTTGTCCCATGCGCCGCCGCCGACTGTCATCGAAATAGCGACGAACAAGCCCGTAACGATCGTGCCAAGGAGTACGCCACCAAGCGCTTTTGGTCCGAGAACGAGACCGACGACCACGGGCACGAGGATCGGCAACAATGACGGTACGATCATTTCCTTGATTGCTGCTTTGGTTAGCAGATCGACAGCACGACTGTAATCGGGCTTGCCAGTACCTTCCATGATGCCTTCGATTTCCCTGAACTGGCGACGAACTTCCTCGACAACAGCGCCTGCGGCGCGGCCAACAGCCTCCAATGCCATTGCGCCGAACAGGAATGGCACCATGCCGCCGATGAACAAGCCAATGATAACCATGTGATCGTCGAGATGGAAAACCGCATCTATGCCTGCCGCGTCGAGTGCATGAGTGTAGTCAGCGAACAGAACCAATGCGGCGAGACCGGCCGAGCCAATGGCGTATCCTTTGGTGACCGCTTTCGTTGTATTGCCCACCGCGTCGAGCTGGTCGGTGATCTTGCGAACCTCAGGTGGAAGGTCCGACATCTCGGCAATGCCGCCCGCGTTATCGGTGATCGGACCGAAAGCATCCAGTGCAACTATGACGCCTGTCATCGATAGCATGGCCGTCGCCGCGATCGCGATATTGTAAAGACCGCCCAGCGGAACGCCCTCGGGTGCCAGCTCATAGGCACCCCAGATGCTTGCGCACACAGCCAGGACCGGCAGAGCCGTCGCTTTCATTGAGATGCCAAGGCCCGCGATGATGTTGGTTGCGTCACCAGTCAGTGAGGCATTCGCAATCGTCTTGACGGGTGAATATTCCGTGCTCGTGTAGTACTCGGTGATGACAACCAACGCCGCAGTTAATGCGAGGCCGATCAGTGCGGAGTAGAAGATGTTCGTCGCGGCACCCGAGTCTGCCAGCATCATATCGGTGACAAAATAGAATGCACCTGCGGCGAGAACGCCGGATACGATCACGCCCTTGTACAGCGCGCCCATGACCTTGCCGCCGTCCGATGTCTTGACGAAGAACGATCCAATGATTGATGCAACGATCGAGGCAGCGCCGAGTACCAACGGGTACATTACTGCCTGGATGCCGTAGCTGTCGACCATCAGGCTGCCGAGCAGCATTGTCGCAATGATGGTCACCGCATACGTTTCAAACAAGTCAGCAGCCATGCCCGCGCAATCACCGACATTGTCGCCAACGTTATCGGCGATGACGGCCGGGTTGCGCGGATCGTCTTCGGGAATACCTGCTTCGACTTTGCCCACCAGGTCAGCGCCGACGTCTGCTCCTTTGGTAAAGATGCCGCCACCAAGACGTGCGAATATTGAGATCAAGGAGCCGCCAAAAGCCAGACCGATGAGCGCGTGGATAGCCTCTTCATTGGTCGAACCCGTGGATGTCAGCAGCAGGTAGTAACCTGCCACGCCCAACAGTCCGAGGCCGACAACCAGCATGCCGGTAATGGCGCCACCGCGGAAAGCGACATTCAACGCCGGATTGACACCAAGCGTTGCGGCCTGAGCGGTACGTACATTGGCACGAACGGAGACGAACATGCCGATGTAGCCGGCGAGCCCGGAAAAAATAGCGCCAATTGCGAAGCCGCCGGCAGTGTGCCAACCGAGCACAAAACCGAGAACGAGAAATAGCACGACACCGACGACGCCGATGGCCTGATACTGCCGGTTCATGTATGCGCCTGCGCCTTCCTGAATCGCCTTTTGTATTTCCTGCATACGGTCGTTGCCGGCCGGCTGCTTGAGAATCCACTGCGTCGAAATAAATCCGAACACGATGGCGAGCACGCCTGCACCTATGGATAGATACAAGGCCATCTCAGTACTGATTGCGGTCATCAACCTGTCTCCTGAATAAAACGTGTAGATCGAACGAATCCGCCGACGCCGACAGCAGGTGTCGACATACGGGCCACGTTCGCTTAGAAATTATCCCAATAGTTTTTATTTTTCCCGGCTGAGCCGGGCGCGCATCATACCATAAATTTTGTCTTCAGCCGTGTCGCAACAGAGGCGTTCTTGAGCGAGACATAATTCGGTAACCCATTGATATATGGGGGGTAATCCTCACCCTTGATGAGCGGTTCCAGGTACCGGCGAGCGGCGGATGTGATGCCAAAGCCGTCCTTGGTGATGTACCGCCGGGGCAACATTTTTTCCTTGTTGGCGATACGCGATAACGGCGCTGATTCGATGCGCCACCGATACGGTTTGTCGGATACTCGCTTGATAACGGGCATCACGGCTGACTTGCCCTCGAGCGCGAAATTTCACGGCGGCTTTTCCGACCGCGTAGGCCTGGGTGACGTCGACGGCGGACGCAATGTGCCTGGCCGAGCGCTGCAGGTAGTCGGCGACGGCATAGTGATACTTGAAGCCCAGGTTGTCGCGAACCATGGCGGCGACAACCGGGCGCAACGCCGCCCAACTGAGAATGGCCGAACGCGTCACGGGTGCCTGCTTCAGCCAGAAATTTTCCGTTCGCATAACTCGCGCCTTCACTGACAACAATGACGCAATAATCGTATTGTCGAACGCAATCGCGAACGCGTTTCAGGAACGCACGTTTTTTAAACGGTATTTCGGGAAACAGGATGATGTGTGGCGCGTCCTCAGGCCTGTTGCCGGCGAGACCGCCTGCGGCGGCGATCCAGCCAGCATGTCTTCCCATCACCTCGAGAATGAAAACTTTGGTCGATGTCTTGGCCATCGAAACAACATCCAGCGCTGCCTCCATTGTTGAGACCGCGACGTACTTCGCGACCGACCCAAAACCCGGGCAGTTATCTGTGACCGGCAGATCATTGTCGACCGTTTTCGGAATACCAAGGCAGGCGACAGGGAATCCCATGCGCTTGGAAACCACCGACACTTTTTGTGCTGTGTCCATTGAGTCGTTGCCGCCGTTGTAGAAAAAATATCCAACATCGTGAGCACGAAAGACTTCAATCAACCGCTCATATTCGGCCTGGTTCTGTTCAAGGCTCTTGAGTTTGTACCTGGCGGATCCGAAGGCGCCGCCGGGCGTGTGCCTGAGCGCCGCGATAGTCCGCGCCGATTCCTTGTTCGTGTCGATCATGTCTTCGGTGAGCGCACCGATAATGCCGTTTCTTCCCGCGTAAACATTCGCAATCTTGCCGCGATTTTTTCTTGCGGTCTCAATAACGCCGCAGGCCGTCGCGTTGATGACGGCGGTCACGCCGCCGGACTGAGCATAGAATGCGTTCATTGCAGGCATATTCGATCATCCTTGTTTGGAGTTGCCGAAGGCGTGTGAGGATAGCACCGATTGACCTACAACCTGCTTGTCGGTAGCGTAATTCGCGACAACAGAATGTAGAAGCGGCTTTCGCCGCGACTGATTAAAGCGAGATCATTAATGCGCATCGTATTGCTCGGCGCTCCCGGATCCGGCAAAGGAACACAGGCCAAAAAATTGATGGCGGATAGAAATATTCCGCAAATCTCGACGGGCGACATGCTGCGCGAAGCGGTGGCGGCGGGTACGCGATTTGGCCAACAAGCGAAAGTAATCATGGATGCGGGCAACCTCGTATCCGACGATATAGTGCTCGGAATAATCAGCGAGCGGCTGGCTGAAGCCGACGCTGCGGATGGATTCATTCTCGACGGTTTTCCCCGCACCAAACAACAAGCGCTCGATCTCGAGGAGTTGCTTGATCAAATGGGCACGCCGTTGAACGCGGCAGTGCTGATGGATGTCGATTTCGAAATTCTGATGAAGCGTCTTACTGGGCGCAGAACCTGTTCCCTGACCGGCAAACTCCTGAACGTCTATTTTTCGCCGCAGGAAGAGCTCGATGATTGCACGAACGCCGGCGGCGAGCTGATGCAGCGAGAAGACGACAACGAGAAAACGATCGGTAATCGACTCGACGTGTATCGACAACAGACAGAGCCGCTGGTCGATTTCTATAAGAAACGAGACAAGCTGAAAACGATCGATGCCGACGGATCAATCGACGAGGTTTACGAAAGATTTCAGCAGGCCCTTGCCTGATTCGCGGCCCAAGGGCCGCTCCTACAGCATCTGTAGCAATTCATCACCGATGATTTCGCGGCGCCAGCCGTCGAGTATTCGCGACTCACGATTGCCGCCGATGATTACGGCGGACAGATCTTTTTTCGACGCAACCGTTTCGGCGGCGAGACCCAGATCATCGGCACAGTCGGCGACTTTTTTCTGCATGGTCTTAAGTAACACTTTTTGTGCTTCACCTGGCGCGGATGGCGGCCGGTAACTGACGTCGTCTTGGTCGGATGCCGCGATAACTTCAAGCAAGTATTTGCCGGACCGGCGGACCAGCGAAGCTGGCAGACCGTCGATTTCCTGGAGTGCACTGATTGATTCAGGCAGGCGATAGGCAGTCTCAATCAATGCGGCGTCTTTTACGATCCACTGTCTTGGTCTGTTCACTCGAAGTGCTTCCGATTCGCGCCACGTCGCGAGCCGATCTGCCGCAGCCCGGTGCCTGCCCCGCAGTTTTCGCGCGCCCTTGAGCCTGTTTATCGCGAGCTTCGGATCGATGTCGTACAGCGCGGGTTTGAGCAATTGTGCGGAGTCTTCCTCGGCCCAGGCGAGGCGGCCTTTCTTGTCCAGCGCCTCTGTGAGCGATTGCCAGGCCGGCAAAAGGTATTGGACGTCCTCGGCCGCGTATTGCAGCAAGTCGTCCGCAAGCGGGCGCTTCGACCAGTTCGCACGCGTATGGGTTTTGGGGATTTCGACGCCAAACAACTCATTGACCAGGTTGGCGTAACCCATCTGTGGCGCGAATCCCAGCAGGCCAGCAGCGATCTGCGTATCGAGCAGGCGCTTGGGCATGCGCTCGGCAGCCTGGTATATGACTTCGATGTCCTGTCTTGCCGAATGCACAACCCAGCTGACTCCATCAATGTATCCCAGAATTGCTGCATGCCCGGTGCGATCAGCGGATCGACGCAATAGATGAGTCCTCCGTCGATATCTGCACGAGACAAAGCTCGGCAAAGAATGTCTTTTCACGCATGAACTCAGTATCGACGCCAATAATGTCCTGACCGCTGAGATCAGCAGCTATCGTGTCGACATGCTCAACTAGTGTGTATTCGGGCATAGGCAGGAATGAGCAGGATGTTTCGGATTCGAAGACTAACATGCGATGATTGTCGCTATCGATCGTTGTCGTACCGTGCCCTTGCTGCCACTTCTTCAAACACTGTTCGACATCGCACTGCTGCGGAAGGGGCCCGAGCACATTCCTCGCTCCGTCGTGATGTTGGTGATGGCGATTGTCTTCTGGTTGTTAGTACGCCTTGCAATGCTGGTATTCGACGAGGGATTTGACGAATACTCGTTTATCATCGAGCTGTTCAGTGCTTTTCTCGCGGCAGTCTGCTACTCAGCGGTCATTATTATTTCTGGCCAAAGGCCTCGCCTCTTGCAGTCGCTGTCCGCGATTATCGGAATTTCGGGCACTAATGAGAGTGATGTTCCTGTCGGCGAAAATGCTGCTGCAGTCTGTTGCCGGTGTCGAATTCATGTGGCTCGTAGCCTGGGCGACTATTCTGTGGTCGGTTTCGGTTAAAGGTCATATCATTGCCAGTGCGATCGGCCGTCATCGATATGTAGGACTAGCGATTGCCGTAGCCGTACTTATTCTGCAGTTGTTTTTCGAAATCTCAATGGTGCCAGAGTCTTAGAGAGCCGCATGCACATACATATACTCGGAATCTGTGGGACCTTCATGGGAGGTGTGGCGGCACTCGCTCACGCGGCTGGTTTCAAGGTTTCCGGATGTGACAGCAAAGTCTATCCGCCCATGAGCACGCAGCTACGGGACTTAGGTGTCGAAATACACGAAGGATTCGACGCCGGACAGCTGGATTCCAAGCCGGACTGCGTCGTCGTCGGCAATGTGATGAGTCGCGGCGTTGAGGTTGTGGAGGCCATGCTCGATAGCGGCATTCCGTATACGTCGGGTCCGCGATGGCTGGCGAACAACGTGTTGCGTGGACGCCATGTTTTGGCGGTTGCGGGAACGCACGGCAAGACAACGACGGCAAGCATGCTGGCCTGGATTCTGCAGGATGCGGGTCTTGCGCCTGGATTTCTGATCGGTGGCATACCGGCGAACTTCGGTGTCTCAGCGAGCTTTGGTGAGACGGATTACTTCGTTGTAGAGGCGGACGAATACGACACGGCTTTCTTCGACAAGCGCGCCAAGTTCGTGCACTACAGCCCGAATACACTGGTGCTTAATAATCTCGAATATGATCACGCGGATATTTACGCGGACCTCGATGCCATCAAATGGCAATTTCACCAACTCATGCGCACGGTGCCGGGCAACGGCCGAGTCATTATCAATGCTGCCGATGAGAATCTTCCTGCAGTGATCGATGCCGGGTTGCTGGACGCCGGTCGAAACCTTCGCGAGCGAAGGGAAAGCGGACTGGCAAGGGAGCTTCGTGGATTCCACGGAAAGGGTTATTCGCGTCATCAGTCCCGCAGGCGAGTCTGGCGACACGCGCTGGAAGCTGGGTGGCAGGCACAATCTGGAAAATGCTTTAGCGGCGATCGCGGCCGCTCAGTCGGCTGGCATAACGCTTGCACAGTCGCTCGCGGCGATGTCTCGCTTCGATGGGGTCAAGCGGCGGATGGAGCGAACTGCGACGGTTGGTGACATCGCGATCTACGACGATTTCGCGCACCATCCAACGGCAATTCGCCGCACGATCGCCGCAGTAAAGCGTCGCTACCCCGGGGCAACGGGTGATCGTCGCAATCGAGCCCCGCTCCAACACGATGAAAATGGGTGTTCACAACGCCGAGTTGGCGCAATCACTGGCGGACGCCGATCTTGTCTGGATGTACCGGCCGGAGGACATGTACGACGGCTTTGAGGAATCGCTGTCAGGGCTCGGCGACCGGCTGCGAATGTTCAGGGATTACGACAATCTCGTCACGGACATGTCCGCAAAAGTTCTGTCGGGTGACCAGGTGATTTTCATGAGCAACGGTGGCTTCGGCTCGACGCGTCAGACATTGACCGCGGTTTTGCAAAGGACCCGCAGCAGCTGAGGTCTGTGGGACGTCTATACTTGTTAGTAGCGCCGTAGCCAAGGTCGAATCGTGCAAGTTCCCCTGTTTCCATTGAATACCGTGTTATTCCCAGGTGGGCCTCTGCCGCTTCGGATATTTGAGCCCCGCTATCTCGGGTTGGTAAGCCAGTGCCTGAAGAGTGACAAGCCGTTTGGCGTTCTGCTGATTCGTGACGGCGGGGAAACGGGTCCGGCCACGACGTACAATGTTGGCACGCTGGCTCGAATCACTGACTGGTATCAGGGTAGCGACGGACTGTTGGGAATTACGGCGATCGGCGAACAACGCTTTCGGCTGATCGCCAGCGAAAGACAGGACGATGGTTTGAACATTGGCGACATCGAGACCCTGGACTACGAATCCGTCACACCGCTGCCCGAGGAGTACCAGGAGATGGCGGCGATTCTGGCGGGCGTGCTCGATGATCTGGGTCGTTCATATGAATCCCTGGATCGCCACTTCGATGACGCGAGTTGGGTAACTTCGCGTTTCGTGGAAATCCTGCCGATCGATCTCGAAGAAAAACAGCGTTGTCTCGAACAAAGCGATCCGGTCGAACGATTACGTATCGTGCGAAAATTGCTCGATTCGGCGCGCAGGCCGTAATTTTGATGGGCCACAACAAAAACATCGCGGTTGCCGAACGTCCGCTCCACGCCCGAAAGCGGACATTCAACTAATATTGGGTGAAAGGTCTGCTAATGACCCAAAGCGGTCATTGACTTTAGCAGCGCTTGAGAATCAAAGGACACGAAATGGAGAGGTCCATATGAGCAGCAATCGAGCGATTTTCATTCTAGTCGGCGTCATTTTAGGCGGATTGGTGGGCTTCAAGCTTTCTGATTTTGCTGCGAGTTACTATTTCCTTGAACGAGGTGGCATCGTCAAGAATGGTTGGCGTTACTCGACCGAGTGGGGAACAGTCGAGCCTCCATCCCTGAAGGCCGCCGCGTTCGCGAAACATGTCATGTTTGGTAATTCGGCCGAAGAAGCTGTTTATTACCTGGCCACGTCGGACGGGTCCGGCGGCAAGAGGTATCGCTTGCACTTCGGTGCCGACGAGATCCCGGACGTAGGAGCATTCTGGTCATTAACGATGTATCACGGCGATCTGCCATACAACTTGGTTGCAAACGAGGAAAACAAGTACGTTATCAGTGATCGAGCACCTGGGATCAAGTTCAACGATGATGGGTCACTCGACGTCTTGATTCAACACGCGCGGCCAGCTGATGAAGATATTGCCAATTGGTTGCCTGCTCCGGATGGCCCAATAATGATGGCCTTGAGAACTTATATTCCCGGTGCAGATATTCGGGAAGGGCGTTACGCGCCGCCAGAGCTGACGCTGGATTCAGACTAGGGGGCGATTATGAAACGTAATCTAATTTATGCATTTGTTGCCGCCATACTTTCGGCCGTCGTGGTCGGAATGATACACATCAGCATCATGCCGATTTTAATCACAGGCAATGCGCTAAAGAACGGTACGTCAGTAGACGTGCCTAATGAGATGACCCTACAAGCGCCGATCAATCAAATCGCTTTTAGCGCCAGCCCCTACACAGCAGACATGGACGTTGGCGACGTCGGTATGACCGGTCCAATGGCTGACATGATCTATGCGCAGGGATGGCTCGACGTCAGTAAGGAACCCATGGTCTTTGAAATACCCGATTTTGGTGACCGTTATTTTGTAATTCCGATAATCGATCGTTGGAACATAGTCAATGGTTACATCGGAACGCGGGCAACCGGCAGCCAGGGAGGTCAATATGCGGTCGTTCGCGAAGGATGGCAAGGAGATATCCCGGCCGGAATTGAAACCATCACAGCAAAGACTGACGAGGTGAATCTGCTTTTTCGAGTATTCGTTGCCAGCGAGGAAGATTTTGCTGCGGCAGACACTCTGCGCCGACAGGTCCAGTTGTATCCACTATCGGCAATAACCCCGGAGTGACCGTCTGCTTGTGGCCGTTAGCGGACTATCAAAATCACTAAATCGATGACGTTTGAACGTCCGCTATTGAGAAAAGCAGACGTTCGGATTCCTGCCTTCGAAAATTCGCTGCTGGGCGGCCAGTCCACGCCCGGAAGCGGTCACTAGGATGGTAGAGTCTTGAGGGGCCGTTTTAGTCTCAGCTAGGAAGAATCCGGGTACACGGATTGCGCTGGTGCAGATATGTCATTCTGGGAGGAAATCAAGCGACGTAAGGTGGGCCGTGTGGCAGTCGCCTACTCAATCGTCGCCTGGCTACTGGTTGAAGTAGTGGTGACCGTGGAAGAGCCTCTGGGTCTTCCGGGCTGGATCGACACTGTTGTCATAGTCCTGGTTTTAGTCGGTTTTCCGCTAGCCCTTATTCTGAGCTGGGTCTTCGACCTGACATCCACTGGGATCGTACGCACAAAGCATCTCGAGAGCTCTGACGAGTTCTCCGAGGAGCAAGAGTCTGCATCGGTCGTACATCCCGACTCATTAGCTGTCCTGCCGTTCGCGAATATGAGCGATGACCCGGAACAGGAGTACTTCAGCGATGGCCTGACGGAAGACATCATCACGGATCTGTCCCTGATTCCAGGGTTATTCGTAATCGCCCGCAATTCTACTTTCACTTACAAGGGTAAAGCGGTCGACGTTCGCAAGCTGGGGGAGGAAATGGGCGTGCGCTACGTGCTGGAAGGGAGCGTGCGAAAGTCAGCCAACCAGGTGCGGGTTACCGCGCAGCTGATTGATGCGGCCAGCGGTCACCACGTGTGGGCCAAAAAGTATGATCGGGGCCTGGAGGATGTGTTCGCCGTTCAAGATGAGTTGACTAAGGAAATAGTAACTGCATTGGATGTCGAACTCGTCTCGGGAGAAAGAGGCAGGCACCAGCGAAACCGCGTCAAGAATCCCGAAGCCAGAGAAGCGCTTTATCGCGGCATGGCCAAATTCTACAAATTCGATTCGACCAGTCACGCTCAAGGCAAAATGTTTTTTGAGCAGTTCACGCAATTGGAGCCCGATTCGATCCTTGGGTACGTATGGCAAGCACATATGTGCCAAGTGGAAATATTTATGGGTTGGGGCGAAGACAAGGATTCGTCGCTTAAGAATATGGAGGTGTTAATAGAGAAGGCGCTGGAAATTGACGACAAAGACCCGCTCGCGCTCGGACATGCCGGGATGCACCAGCTTTTTTTGGGGAACCACGATCAGGCTATCGAATTCGCAAAGCAGGCTCTTGCCGAAGCGCCAGGCATGGATTCTCCGTATTACTCGCTGGGTTGGTTTCAAATGTTTAACGACACTCCGCTGGAGGGAATCCAAAATATCAAGCGAGCGATGCGGCTAAGCCCCGTCGTGGCAGCGCCTCGAGCCACTATATTGGCGACGGCTTATCGCAATGCAGGACAACTGGAACAAGCAGTCGATATCCTGGAAAATACAGTGCAACGTTTTCCCGCGTTTAGTTCCGCTCGTGTGGCTCTAACATCCTGTTACGTCTTGATGGGAAAGTATAAGGAAGCAAAACAACAGGCGCGCGAGATACTGCGGAGAGACCCTGCCTATACCGTTGCTCGGTACACGACTCCAAATTTGTACCGAAACAAAGAAACAATGGACAAATGGGCCGCAGCCCTTCGCAAGGCAGGGATACCCGATTGAGTGTCTGCTTCGCCCCTGAAAACGGACATTTCGTATTTAGTTATGGTTCTTGCAAGTGAGGTCAAAAATGATGCGAACTCCACACTTTGCTGTTCTCGCGGCAGTTGCGACGCTGAATTTGTTGGTCGCATGTGAGCCAGATCGTCATGACGAAATCGGCGTCTCTGACGAGATGGCGATAAAGGCTGTGATTGACGAATTGACGGATGCCTACGTTGCTCGCGACTGGGTCGAATTTGCTAGCCATTTCACCGACGACGGAGTCTGGATGCCGCCAGGTTTGGCGCCATTGAGTGGCGAAGATGAATGGTGGAGCTTTGTCGAGCAATGGTGGGATAGTTCAGAAGTAAGAGACATTGGCGTAACTATAGAGGAACTCGTTGTGATCGGCAGTTGGGCGATTGAGCGGCATACGGAATTCCAAGTCGTTGTGTTTGGAGAAGGTTCCGAGCCTGTATCACTCTATTTCAAGGGAATTTGGATATTTCGACGACAAGACGATGGATCTTGGAAAATCGCCCAGTATATTTGGAACGAGACTGTCCCAGCCGACTGACAATGCGCTTCATTGATGCGTTAGAACTTAGACGTTAGAGCGTCGAAAATACCTTGCGCGTGGCTTCCAGGGTCTTGCTGATTTCGTCGTCACCATGGGCCGCCGAGACGAACCCGACCTCAAAGGCTGACGGCGCGAGATAAGCGCCCGCAGCGAGCATGCCGTGGAGAAAGGCCTTGAATCGATCGGTATCGGCGTTCGCAACCTGTTCAAGGCGCCGCACGGGTGCATCGTCGGTGAATACGAAACCGAACATCCCGCCCTCGCAATCAACGGCAAGAGGAATGTTGGCGTCCTTGGCGGCGGTATTGAGTCCGTCGGCAAGCTGTCGGGTACGCTCGGCCAAAGCCTCATAAAAGCCAGGCTCGTCGATAAGTTCCAGCGTTGCAAGGCCAGCCGCCATTGCAACAGGATTGCCCGACAAGGTGCCGGCCTGGTAGACGGGTCCGTCCGGCGCAATGCTCGCCATGATGTCTGCTCGGCCGCCGAACACCGCGGCAGGCATGCCGCCGCCCACGATCTTGCCAAGTGTTGTCAGGTCCGGTTCGATATCGAATAGTGCCTGCGCTCCGCCTTTGGCAACGCGAAAGCCGGTCATGACTTCGTCGAAAATAAGAATTGCTCCAGCAGCCGTACATTGCTCTCGCAGTGCTTCGAGGAAACCAGGTACGGGCCGCACCATGTTCATGTTGCCCGCGATCGGCTCAACGATGACGCAGGCGATCTGCTCGCCAAGCTCGGAAAATGCTGCCTGCACGGCGTCAATGTCATTGAACGACAATGTGATTGTATGTTCGGCGAGTCCTGCCGGAACACCGGGTGAACTCGGCACGCCCAGCGTTAGCGCGCCCGAGCCTGCCTTGATCAACAACGAGTCCGAATGGCCGTGATAGCAGCCTTCGAATTTGACGATCTTGTCTCGACCTGTGTGTCCGCGCGCAAGACGAATTGCGCTCATCGTCGCTTCGGTTCCAGAGCTCACCATGCGCAGGCGTTCAATGGATGGCATCAGCGAGCGAATTTTCTCCGCGATCCGTGTTTCGAGCGTACAAGGCGCTCCGAAACTTAAGCCCTGTTGTGCGGCCGAAACGACCGCGTCGATGACTGCCGGGTGACCGTGGCCGAGAATCATGGGACCCCACGACCCTACGTAGTCGATGTAGCGCTTGCCGTCTTCAGCCTCCAGCCATGCACCGCGGGCGCTGGCGATAAACACCGGTTCACCACCGACGCCGGCAAATGCGCGCACCGGCGAATTGACGCCGCCGGCAATGACTTGCTGTGCTTCCGAGAACAGGCTCATTCCGCAGGTTCAACCCAAATGAGTCCGGTTTCATGGTTGCCGTCGTCATGCAGTTCGATACGACGATACGCGGGTGGATTATCGTCAACGGCAAATTCGTCGCTGCCAACGGCAAACTGACGGCAGGTTGACGGAGTGGTGATAATGCGAATGCTATCATGCTCGGCATCGTAGGCCTGGTGCACATGACCGGACACCGCCAGTCGCACTTTGCCGGATGCGGCCATCCGATCAAGCACGTCATCGCCGTTGTCGAGTCCAACCGAGTCGAGCCACGTGCTCCCCATATCGACCGGTGGATGGTGCAGGCAAACCATGACATGCGCCGCATCCGATTCTGCAATCGTCTGGTCGAGGCGCGCGAGTTCGTCACTGCTCACCGAACCACCGGCTTGGTCGCCAACGTAGCTGTCGAGGCCGATGATCAGCCAATTGTCCCGCTCAGTGTAATCACAATAGAAAAAAGGCGGTTCCGAGAGCGCGTCGCGCATCAGCGGGAGAACGTCGTGGTTGCCCGGGACGCAGTACACGGGCAAGTCAAGCTCTGCGAGGAGGACCCGAAAGTGATCGTAAGCTTCCCAACTATCGTCCTGGACCAAATCGCCCGTCACGACAACGACGTCAGCCAGCCAGTCGTTATTGCGGTAATGCTCGAGCACGGATGACAATGACGCATGCGTCACGGCACCGCGAAGGCTGCCGTCTTTGTCGGCAAACAAATGCGGGTCTGTCAGGTGCAGAACCCGGAGCAAAATCAAGGACCCCTAGTACCGGTAGTGCTCTGGCTTGAACGGCCCGTCTTTTTTGACGCCGATGTACTCGGCTTGCTCGTCGGTTAGCTCGGTCAGGCGAACGCCGATCCGGTCAAGATGTAGCCGCGCCACTTTCTCGTCGAGGTGTTTCGGCAATACGTAGACCTCTTTCTTGTATTGGTCGTTGTTTTGCCAAAGCTCAATCTGCGCGAGTACCTGGTTCGTGAACGAATTCGACATGACGAAACTGGGGTGTCCCGTGGCACAACCCAGGTTCACGAGTCGACCCTCGGCCAGAAGTATGATGCGTTTGCCATCCGGAAAAATCACGTGGTCCACCTGCGGTTTGATGTTCTCCCACTCGAATTTCTTCAGGTAAGCAACGTCGATTTCGTTGTCGAAGTGACCAATGTTGCAGACGATCGCCTGATTCTTCATGCGTTCCATCTGCGGGCCCGTGACGACATGGTAATTGCCGGTTGCGGTAACGATGATGTCGGCCTGATCACAGACCTCGTCGAATCGCACGACCCGGTAGCCTTCCATCGCGGCCTGCAAGGCGTTGATCGGATCGATTTCCGTGACCCAGACGGTTGCGCCAAGTCCACGCAGCGATTGTGCACAGCCTTTTCCAACGTCGCCGTAGCCACAGACGATGGCAACTTTGCCGGCGACCATGACATCGGTAGCGCGTTTGATACCGTCGACGAGTGATTCGCGGCAACCATACAGGTTATCGAATTTCGATTTAGTCACCGAATCGTTAACGTTGAATGCCGGGCACAACAGCGAGCCGTCCTGCATCATGTCATACAGGCGCTTCACGCCTGTCGTGGTTTCCTCGGATAGGCCTTTCACTTGCTTCATGATCTCGGGATACTTGTCGTGCAAGCGCTGCGTCAGGTCGCCGCCGTCGTCGAGCACCATGTTCGGCGTCCAGCCATCCGGGCCGTTGATCGTTTGCTCAACGCACCACCAGTATTCGTCCTCGCTCTCACCCTTCCAGGCGAAGACAGGTACTCCCGTGTTGGCTATTTCTGCAGCAGCATGGTCCTGGGTCGAGAAGATATTGCACGATGACCAGCGAATGTCAGCGCCGAGTTCTTTCAGGGTCTCGATCAAGACCGCCGTCTGAATGGTCATATGCAAACAACCTGCCAGGCGCACGCCGTCCAGTGGTTTCTTGTCTGCGTACTCTTCACGCAATGCCATGAGGCCGGGCATCTCGGTTTCAGCAATTGCGATTTCCTTGCGGCCCCAGTCGGCGAGCGAGATGTCGGCGACTTTGTAGTCCGGTGTTTGAATGGCAACGGGTTCGCCGCTCATGTGGTTCTCCTGGTTGTTGTAAGGTCAGGCTGCAACGGCGCCACGCAGCGCTTCGGCTTTGTCAGTTTTTTCCCAGCTCAGATCGAGGTCTTCGCGTCCAAAGTGACCATAAGCAGCGGTCGGCAGGTAAATCGGGCGCAACAGATCGAGCATTTGCACAATGCCGAACGGTGTGAGATCAAAATTCTCCCGAATCAGCGTCGTCAATTGTGCATCGGACACTTTACCGGTGCCAAATGTCTCGACGCTGATCGATGTCGGTTCAGCAACGCCGATGGCATACGATACCTGGATTTCGCAGCGGTCCGCGAGGCCCGCTGCGACGATGTTTTTGGCAACGTAGCGGCAGGCATAAGCTGCTGAGCGATCGACCTTCGACGGATCCTTGCCCGAAAATGCACCACCGCCGTGACGAGCTGAGCCGCCGTACGTGTCGACAATGATCTTGCGGCCGGTCAGGCCGCAATCGCCCATCGGGCCGCCAATCACGAAACTTCCGGTCGGATTGATATGAAACTGTGTGTCATTGCTGATCCACTCCGCTGGCAGAACCGGATCGATGATTTCTTTCCTGACGCCGTTGCGAAGATCGGACATCGATACATCGGCGTCATGTTGCGTTGATAGCACGACCGCGTCGATCGCCACGGGTTGACCGTCCTTGTACTTAAACGTCACCTGGCTCTTAGCGTCGGGCCGCAGCCACGGCAAGGTGCCATTCTTGCGCACCTCAGCCTGTTTACGAACCAGTCTGTGCGAATAGGTGATTGGCGCGGGCATCAGGACATCGGTTTCGTTGGTGGCATAGCCGAACATCATTCCCTGGTCGCCGGCGCCTTGTGCTTCTGCTGAGTCACGATCGACACCCTGTGCGATATCCAGTGACTGCTCACCGATCGCGTTGAGTACGGCACAGGTAGCACCGTCGAAGCCCATGTCAGAGTCTGAATAGCCGATATCGAGGATCGTCTTGCGTACGACTTTCTCAAATTCGACCGTGGCCTTTGTCGTAATCTCGCCCGCGAGTACGACCATGCCGGTTTTGATCATGGTTTCACAAGCGACCCGGGCGCTCGTGTCTTGCTCGAGAATCGCGTCAAGTATCGCATCGGAAATCTGGTCGGCAATCTTGTCCGGGTGCCCCTCGGATACGGACTCCGAGGTAAACAAATATGCATCACTCATGGGCTATGCTTCAGCAGCTCTGTCAAAGGAGGCGCATTGTAGCGCAAGGAATGATCTCGAAACCATCACCAGTTACGAAGTCTCTTGCGGCCCAACGTCTAAACAGCGAAAATGCGCCGCTCGCAACAGCACATTCATAATAATTCACCATAAGGCCGTCGCGCCCGAGTAAATTAAGACCTCAATGTCACAAAAAGCAAAGCCAGCCGGGCGGCCTGCCCGGCGAGAACTCGCGAACGCCATCCGGGCGCTCTCCATGGACGCGGTGCAAGCCGCAAATTCTGGCCACCCAGGCGCGCCGATGGGAATGGCCGACATTGCTGAAGTGCTCTGGAATGACTATCTGAAGCACAATCCGGGCAATGCGCACTGGGTCAATCGCGATCGGTTTGTATTGTCGAACGGACACGGTTCGATGCTGCTTTACAGCCTGCTGCATCTGACTGGCTACGATCTGTCGATCGACGAAATTCGAAATTTTCGCCAGTTCGGCTCCCGCACGGCGGGCCATCCCGAATACGAGCCGGACCTGTCGATTGAAACCACAACTGGTCCGCTGGGGCAGGGCCTCACTAACGCGGTCGGCATGGCGCTGGCCGAGAAAATGCTGGCCGCGCAATTCAACCAACCCGACTTCGACGTCGTCGACCACAAGACCTGGGTGTTCCTGGGCGACGGTTGTCTGATGGAAGGCATATCGCACGAAGCCTGCTCGCTGGCGGGTACGCTTAAGCTCGGCAAGCTCATCGCATTTTATGATGACAACAATATCTCGATCGATGGCGAGGTCGGCGGTTGGTTTACCGACGATACGGCCAGGCGATTTGAAGCCTACGGCTGGCACGTGGCGCCTGCCGTTGATGGGCACGATAGCGAAGCCATTGCCGCAGCAATCGATCAGGCATTGGCAGATACGGTGCGGCCTACCCTGATTTGTTGCAAGACCGTGATCGGATTCGGCGCCCCCAACAAGCAGGGCACAGCCGCTACGCACGGCGCTCCGCTGGGCGACGATGAGATTGCCGCAGCGCGTTTGGAACTCGGTTGGACCGCCGCGCCGTTTGAAATTCCGTCCGAGATCGCGTCCGCATGGGACGGTCATTCGCGCGGCACCGCCGATGAACATGCCTGGCAGACGCTGTTTAACAAGTACGAAGCCAAACATCCTGAACTCGCGGCCGAACTGTTGCGCCGACAGCATGGCGAACTGCCGGACGACTGGAGCGAGTTCGCTGATCAGGCCATTGCCGCGATTGACGGGGCTGGGGAGTCAATGGCGACCCGTAAGGCGTCGCTGGTCGCGCTCAACGCATTTGCCCCGAAATTGCCCGAGATGGTGGGTGGGTCGGCGGACCTGACTGGATCCAACCTGACCAAGCACGCGGGTTCGTCGGTCATCAGCGGGGATGATGCGTCCGGAAACTACATTATTTCGGTGTGCGCGAATTCGGTATGTCGGCGTTGTGCAATGGCATGGCGCTGCACGGCGGGTTCATTCCGTACTCCGGAACTTTCCTGACGTTCTCGGATTACGCCCGCAATGCACTGCGTATGGCGGCGTTGATGAAAATTCAGAATATTTTCGTTTATACGCATGATTCGATCGGACTTGGGGAAGATGGCCCGACCCACCAACCCGTCGAACACACGGCTTCGCTGCGTCTCATACCGAACATGCGGGTCTGGCGGCCCTGCGACTCGGTGGAGACAGCCGTTGCATGGCGAAATGCCATCGAGCGCCGCGATGGGCCGGCGAGCCTGGTGCTGACGCGGCAGGGATTGCCACACCAGCTTCGCGACGCTGAGCAGATCGCCGGCCTCGCTCGCGGCGGGGACGTTCTGAAAAACGCGGACGGCACGCCCGATATCATCCTGATTGCGACGGGCTCCGAAGTCGAACTCGCAATGCAGGCATCGATTGCACTGGCCGCTGACGGTGTGGCGGCACGCGTCGTTTCGATGCCGTGCACGGATCTGTTTGACGCACAAGCCGACGACTATCGTGAACAGGTGCTGCCATCCGGTGTCATAGCTCGCGTCGTTATCGAAGCCGGTGTCACCGAAACCTGGTGGCGCTATGCGGGATCTGGCGGCCGTGTCATCGGCCTTGATCGATTCGGCGCATCGGCGCCTGCGGGAGAACTTTTCAAACACTTCGGGTTTACGGCCGAAAACGTCGTGGCCATCGCGAAACAAATTATTTAGTTCGGGAGAGAATGAATGACAATTAAAGTTGGTATTAATGGCTACGGCCGAATCGGTCGCAACATGCTGCGAGCGCTGTACGAAAGCGGCAAGAATTCTGAGATAGAAATTGTGGCCGTAAACGACCTCGGCGATGCGAACACTAATGCACATTTGACTCGCCGGGACACGGCGCATGGGCGTTTTCCGGGCAAGATCGAGGTTGATGGTGATCACATGGTTGTCAACGGCGATCGCATCCGTGTTCTGGCCGAGCGCGACCCGGCGAATCTGCCTTGGGGCGAACTCGGCGTGGATATCGTGTTCGAGTCAACCGGTTTTTTTCGCACGCGCGAAACGGCCGGAAAGCACCTCGAAGCCGGCGCCAAAAAGGTCATCATTTCCGCACCGGGCGGCGAGGGCATCGATGCAACCATCGTTTATGGCGTGAATCACGACGTTCTCAAAGCCAGTGACACGATAATTTCCAACGCCTCGTGTACGACCAACTGTCTCGCGCCGCTCGTCAAGCCCTTGAACGACAAAATCGGCGTCGAGCACGGTATCATGACGACGATCCATGCCTACACGAACGACCAGGTCCTGACCGACGTTTTCCACAGCGACCTTCGGCGGGCTCGCTCGGCGACGATGTCGCAGATCCCGACCAAAACGGGAGCCGCGGCAGCTGTCGGTCTCGTGTTGCCCGAACTCAACGGAAAACTGGATGGTTTCTCGATGCGCGTACCGACGATCAATGTATCGGCTGTTGATCTGACTTTTGTCGCTTCGCGTGAAACCAGTGTTGAAGAGATTCATTCGGTGATGAAGGACGCGAGTGAGGGCTATCTGAAGGGCGTGCTTGCTTACAACGATGAACCGCTCGTCTCCATCGACTTCAATCATGATCCTGCATCGTCGACGTATGACGCGGGCCTGACCAAAGTGATGCAGGGAACGCTCGTCAAAGTGTGCGCCTGGTATGACAACGAGTGGGGTTTCTCCAACCGGATGCTCGATACGGCGATCGCGTTTTATAACGCCTAGTGTCCGTCATCAACATGGTCGACCTCGACCTTAAGGGCAAGCGAGTCCTTATCCGCGAGGACTTGAACGTGCCGGTTATCGATGGCGAAATCACCAGCGATGCGCGAATTCGTGCGGCACTTCCAACCATCCGGGCTGCTGTTGATGCGGGCGCTGCCGTCATGCTGATCTCGCATCTTGGCCGACCTGCCGAAGGGCAGCCGGACACAAAGTTTTCTCTACAGCCTGTCGCCGATCGCCTGGCCGAATTGCTGGGCCGCGACGTTCCACTCGTGCAAAACTGGATCGACGGTGTCGATGTTGTACCGGGGGATGTTGTGTTGCTCGAAAATGTTCGATTCCTTGCCGGCGAAAAAGCCAATGACGAGTCGCTGGCCAAAAAAATGGCCGCGTTGTGTGATGTGTTTGTCATGGATGCGTTCGGTACCGCGCATCGCGCACAGGCCAGCACTTATGGCGTCGCCGAATATGCGCCGATCGCTTGTGCCGGTCCGTTGTTATCAAACGAGCTGGACGCATTGGGTAAAGCTTTGACCAGCCCTGCTCGACCAGTGGTTGCCATAGTCGGCGGCTCGAAAGTATCCACCAAGTTGACAGTGCTCGAATCGTTGGCCGACATCGTGGATACGCTTATCGTTGGTGGCGGTATCGCGAATACATTCATTGCGGCTGCAGGACTGAACGTGGGCAAGTCATTGCACGAAGCCAACATGCTCGATATTGCCCGCAACCTGGCGGCCAATGACGACGACCGCGCCGCCATTCCGCTGCCTACGGATGTCGTGGTCGCAACAGAATTTTCAGCAGATGCAGCGGCGGCAAGCAAGCCGGTCGACGCGGTACTCGACGACGAACTAATTCTCGATATCGGACCGGAATCGGCAACGCGGTTTGCAGATATCCTTGCCGGCGCGGGCACCATTATCTGGAATGGGCCTGTCGGTGTATTCGAATTCGATGCATTCGGCGATGGAACGCGGGTGCTTGCGGAGGCAATCGCTGCGAGCCCGGCATTTTCGGTCGCCGGTGGCGGCGATACGCTCGCAGCAATCGACAAGTATGGCGTTGCCGATCGTATTTCTTACATTTCGACAGGGGGTGGCGCGTTCCTCGAATTCGTCGAGGGCAAAACCTTGCCGGCGGTCGCCATGCTTAGGAAGCGGGCCACGGGCCAGTGATGGCCAGCGTGATTCCCGGGTACTGAATATTTACAAACAATATTTCGCCGTCGGGCGAGAAACACGCCCCCGCCAGTTCGGAATCCGAGTGCGGATTATCGGCAATCGCGTATTGCGTTCCATCGGGTCCGATGCCAACGATGCCACAGTGCGTGGCTGTATCCTCACAAACGATGAGGTCGCCGAAGGGCGCCATCATAATATTGTCGGCCCACGCAACATCGATTGCTCGGTCGATTCTGCGATTAATGTCAGTGTGTCGGAGGCGGCGGATTCGGTGTTCTCACCCTCGTTAGGGCTGACGCGGTAGCGAAAGATCTGCCAAGCAGCGATGGTCCGCCGATCGTCGCGGTGAAGAAAATATCATTCCCGACCGCGCACATGCCTTCGCATCGCATGAACGTAGCGGCGCCCAGCGCTGCGCCACGCTTGCGAAGATCATTCTTGTCGCTGTCGACATTGTCGAGGTCGATCCAGCGAACGGCTAACTCCTCGCCAGCCCGGATTTTCGATGTTGCCGACCAATTGTCGGTCCGAACCGAAGGCCCATCGCCGATCGCCAGCGCCTGTAGTCGCCCGCCTGCCAGCAAATTACCGGCCTGGATCGGGATATATCGATAGAACAGGCAACCGCGCTTGTCCTCAGTCAGGTAAACGTTGCCCGACGCTTCGTGCACCACGGCAGCTTCGTGCTCGAAATGGCCCATCGCTTTGATGGGTACCGGCTCGACCAGCCCGGTCTCGCGCGCGGGTACCTCGAAGACATAGCCATGCGCCTTGTCGCGATATTCATTGCCGAGTGGACCCGGCATGCGGAAGGTCTCTTCGCAGGATAACCAGCTGTTCCAGGGTGTTGGACCGCCAGCACAATTCCATTCTGTTCCGACGAGGCTCAAGTGCTGACGTTCGGTTCCGCCCGTAACGGGGTTGAATATCGTCGTCGTCGTGCCACCCGCAAGCGGCGACACACCGTTGCCGGCATCGTAGAGTTTTTCCGCTACTGTTGCGGGAATGGAATCGACATCCGCGCCGAACGCGCTCAGCTTCATTTCGTTCAAACCGAGTTCGTGATTGCACACGAGAATGATGCGGCCATCGTCTCCTGTAAATGCGGCCATGCCGTCGTGCGCGCTCGGTACCTTCAACCCGTCGTCCATAAGATCGCCGGCGCGCGAGATTACGCGATAACTGAAACCGGCCGGCAAGTCGATCAACGCGTCAGGATCGGGCCGCAGCGGTCCCAATGGTGACGCGTCGGATCTCGCGACCAAGGGCATTGAAGGGCTTACCGTGGCTATCGCCAGGCTTTGCAGGAATCGGCGTCGGTTCACAATTTTGGAGAGTCGGCTGAATATCGGTCGTGCAGCATAGCCGCAAAGCATCGCTTGTGACAGCGATCATCGCTGGCGTATGCAATAATCGCGGGCATGCTAAGACGAACAAAGATCGTCGCGACTCTGGGCCCGGCGACCGACGACAAGAAAGTGCTGCGCAAGATGATAGAGGCTGGTCTCGATGTCGCGCGCATCAATTTTTCACACGGAAATGCGGAGATGCATCGGCAACGCGCCAGCACGTTGCGCGAGGTCGCCGGTAACTGTGGTCGCGATGTGGGTGTGATGGGGGACTTGCAAGGTCCCAAGGTCCGGGTACGCAGATTCAAAGATCACAGTGTCAAGCTTCAGGACGGCAGTGCGTTTTTTCTCGACAGTGAATTTGATCACGAGAATGGCACGGAAGCTGGTGTCAGTGTCGCGCTCGACTCGCTGCATGAGGATGTTGCTGCGGGTGATGTGTTGTTGCTCAATGACGGCATGATCGAGCTTCAAGTCGATCGCGTTGAGAAGACGCGCATTCACACGATCGTAACGACGGGCGGCATTCTGTCGGATCACAAGGGCATCAACAAGCAAGGCGGTGGGTTGTCGGCAGATGCGTTGACCGATATCGACCGTCAGAATATTAAGCTCGCGGCCGAGCTCGAGATGGACTTTCTGGCCGTGTCCTTTGTACGAACGGGCGAGGATGTTGAGGAAGCGCGACGGCTTTTCGCCGATGCGGGCGGCAAAGGCCTGATCGTCGCGAAAGTCGAACGCACCGAGGCCGTAGAAAACATAGCTTCCATCATCGATGCGGCCGACATCATCATGGTGGCGCGCGGTGACCTGGGCGTCGAAATGGGTTACGCCGAACTGACCGGAATTCAAAAAAACCTGATCCGCCAAACCCGCAAGCGCAGCAAAATCGTGATTACAGCGACGCAAATGATGGAGTCAATGATCCAGAATCCGATTCCGACCCGTGCCGAGGTTTCGGATGTATCCAATGCCGTAATGGATGGCACGGACGCGGTCATGCTGTCGGGCGAGACTGCGGTGGGCCAGTATCCAGTCAATGCTGTTCGGGCGATGGACGAAGTGTGCACCGGTGCCGAGAAATATCATTTGCCAGAGGGCGCAACGCGACACCGATTGGCTGACTACTTCGAGCACGTCGATGAGGCAATCGCAATGGCCGTGATGTACACGGCAAATCACCTCAACGTTAAAGCGATCATCGCGCTGACTGAATCGGGGTCGACCACCCGCTGGATGTCACGTATCCGGTCCGACATCCCTATTTATGCA
>PVMK01123452.1_pt1 | contig 39553 bp, 40 predicted proteins | sample 1853481 | NCBI WGS metagenome assembly PVMK01 (sample SAMN08533507, study PRJNA380276) | Marine sediment metagenome, whole genome shotgun sequencing project.
ACCGGGTGAAGTTCATCTTCGCCAGACTGCGGTCGGTCTGAATTTTATCGATATCTATCACCGCACCGGCTTGTACCCTTTGGCTGGTCTGCCTGCTACCCCGGGAATGGAAGGTGCCGGTGTTGTTGTCGCTACAGGTGAGGGCGTTGATGATATCTCTCCGGGCGATCGCGTCGCCTATGCGAGTCCGCCGCCCGGAGCCTATGCCGAAGAGCGTCTGATCCCGGCCCACCGTTTGATCAGATTGCCTGATGCCATCAGTGATCAGCAGGCTGCCGGGATGATGTTGCAGGGAATGACCGCGCAATACTTGTTGCGGAGCACTTTTCGTATCAAGAAAGGAGATACGATTCTCTTCCATGCTGCTGCCGGTGGAGTTGGTTTGATCGCCTGTCAATGGGCCAGTTCTCTCGGCGCAACGGTGATCGGCACGGTTGGCAGCCTGGAAAAGGCGGAACTTGCCAAAGCTCACGGTTGTGATTATCCGCTGCTCTACAGAGAGGAAGACTGGGTGGCCAGGGTCAGGGAGATAACCGACGGTGAAGGCGTGTCAGTGGTCTATGATTCGATCGGTCAGGATACATTCCTGCAATCCCTCGATTGCCTGCGACCGCTGGGTCTGTTGGTCAGTTTCGGTCAGGCCTCCGGTCCGGTTGAACCTTTTGACCCCGGTTTGCTGGCGGCTAAAGGCTCACTCTTTTTGACTCGACCGACCCTGATGGGTTACACCGCAAGGCGAGAGGATTTGTTAGCCAGTGCCGAAGAGTTGTTCGGCGTTGTCCAGTCCGGTGCGGTGAAAATCGAAATCAGACAGACCTATCCACTCTGCGAGGTCGCGCAGGCGCACCGGGATCTCGAAGCGAGAAAGACCACGGGCTCGACGGTGCTGATTCCCTGAGCCGGGCATGTGTAGTCAGTGGGGTGTGGTTTCTTTGGGCCGTATTGTTGCTGTGAGATGTGCTTTCTGATAGTGTTGGCGCCATCTTTCCAAGCACGAATGCCTGATATTTAAACCATAAATCCTGTTTTCGGCGGGCCGAGCTTCCATGATCAAAACCACAACCTGGACTGTTACCGAGCCCTGGCAAAAAACCGCCGCAGGCGAAGCTTTTTCATCCTTCGAGAAAGTTTTTGCCCTGTCCGGCAAGCCAATTTCCAAAGACGGCCAAAGTGTCGTCTTCAGAATAGAGCTGGAAAGCCGGCGTTACTACATCAAGCAATACCACACCACCAAAGGGATCCGCAGTTGGTTTGGTCTGTCCCGCATTCGACAGGAAGCCCGCAACCAGCTCTGGTTTGCCAGCATCGGCTTGCCGGCAGCCAGTGTCGTGGCTTTTGGCGAAGAGCATGTCCTGAGCCGCACGATTCGCGGGGCCCTGATCACCGAGTCACTTGATAACACCGAAGATCTGGCCTGGACAGCTAAAAACAGGCCGGATTTGTTCCGTAATCGGCAGTGGGTGCTTCTGGTGATTGATCAGGTCGCCGACATGACGCGCACCCTCCATCACCACAATTTCTGCCATAACGACCTGAAATGGCGCAACATCCTGGTCTCGCAGGATGCTGATCGGCCCCGGACCTACCTGATCGACTGCCCGGTCGGACAGCGCTGGTTTCGGCCCCTTTCTCGAACATCGTATCATCAAAGACATCGCGTGCCTCGACAAAGTCGGCAAGCAGGCCTTAAGCCGTACCCAGCGGCTGAGGTTTTTTAAAAAATACCGACAGCGTGACAGGCTGACTGCGCAAGACAGGAAATTTGTGCAGAAAGTTGTCGCCTACTTCAAGGGGCGGGACTGAGCAGTCTCCTGTTCAAGTCCTCTGCCTGCTCATCAAAGATCAGTTTGATGTTTGGCAATTTCATCGTCGCTCAAGACCGGTTGTTTTTGCAGACGCTTGTAGTAAAAGTTCTGCCCGTACAGAACCGCGGCGGATTGTGGCCGGTGACGCGGTCCTTGACCACCAGGGTGGTGACCGGAGCCTCCGAGTACTTTGCTGAACAACATGTCGTGCCCGACGCACAGGCCCATGATGATATTCATCTCCATCCCTTCGGCATTGAGAATACGGGCCTGGGCGATCGGATTGCAGGCCGGTTCGAAAGTCCCCGGGCGCACCTTGTCTTCCTCTTTCAGGTTGAGTGCAAGTTTGTCAACGCTGCCCGCTTTGCAACAGGCTGAAAAAGGCTCCATCCCCTGGGCGCGCAGGATGTCACTCAAGCGATTGCACTCATCTAACATGCCGATACAGGTGGCGATGCCAATCTTTTTAAACTCCATCAACTGAGCCAGAGCAATCATGTCTTCAACCCGGGTCCAGCGGGCGTTGACTGCATCGGAGCCGGGTATCGGCTGATAACAGAGCCCTTCAACCTTGGCTGCAACCCTGGGCCAGACGAGCGTCAGAATCATCTCCCAGGTATTTCTGGAAGGAGTCATCGATCATGTCGGCGTGAAGTTTCGATGGGCAATAGGATGGTTGGGCGGGTCTGCTGTCCGGGTCACTCCAGCAATTGGTGGTGCCTTGCTTTTGCCAGATCGAACTGCAGCTTGAGCAGGAGTGCTCTGTTTTGACTGATTTTGATTGCGACATGTATTCCTCCATGATCATTTTTTTGATCTTCGGAGGATAACCTGCTGTCGTGGATCTGTCCAGAGGTCCGCGTGTATGATGCTTCGGCGTATGAGGTCAGGGTGTATAGAGTGTAAAGAAAATGGTTCCACCAACATCCTGAATCCCTTCGGCCCAGATCTGTCCGCCGTGTCTATGAATGATCCGTCTGGCGGTCGCCAGTCTGACGGCGTCTTTGGGCAACTCTGAGTCCTGCGAGTTGTTCTGAAAGGCATCGAAGAGGCGTTTTGCCTGTGCGTCGTTGAAACCGGTGCCATTGTTACGGACGAAAAAGACTTTTCGGCCATTCCTGTCAAACATACCGAATTCGATTTGTCCCCTGGCGGGACCGTGGGATGAAGTCCATGGCGTTATTAAACAGGTTGTAAACGACCAGACGAATCATTTTACGATCGCACCAGTCATTGACCCAGGGTTGAATCTTGAATTCAATCTCTCTGTCCGGTTGCTTGCTTTTCAACTCCCTGGTGACTATCGAGAGCAAGTTTGTCGAGTTTGACCTCCTCACGACGGGGTTCACCAAAGGGGAGCTCTGTAATCGCCAGGCTTATATCGAGTTGCCTGTTCAATTTGTCGCCGGTGCTGCAAACGCCTTCGATAAAGAAGAGGGCTTTTTCGTCTAAGTCATGGGCACACTGGGTTTTGAACAGTTCAACGGAGGTCGCCAGTTCCGATGAAGTGTTGCGCAATTGTTGCAACAGATCGTCATGAAATTCCTCGAAGTCCTGCCTGAGCAGCCTTAGATCTTTGTTGCTCTGTTGCAGGGCTCCTTCTTTCTGGGCGGTATTGGCCAGATAATGCATACCGAGATAGATAGCGGCCAGGATGAAAATACCGAAAAGAACACGTACCGCCAACTCGTGATACGTTGGTGAGAATAGTTGCTGCTGTATGCTGCCCTCACTGAAGAGAACGGCATCGAGAACCGCATCTGCCACAAAGGAAAAGGGGATCAGAAGCATGCCCCATAGGAACAGTTGAAAAGATGATTTCTGTGATAGCGTTCTGGACAATGCTGACTTTATCTCCTCTTGAGGTTGGCACAGTTTAATCATGATACGCTAATACTGCAAGAGGAAATCTGATGATAGTGGTAATCCGGTGATGAATAGAGGAGGCTGTCGGGCTGTCCATGGTCCGACAGCCTCCTGGATAAAAAAACGCGGGAGCATTATCCAATGCACCCGCATTCTTTTGAAAAGCGATGGTAGGTATTAGAAAAACATCAAGCTGTTATACGACGTTCCAGACCGTTGTATTCACGCTTGTTGTTCGGGTAACGGATCGGATCTTTGCCGATGACGGCCCATCCGGAAGAACGACGGAAGCGTTTCACCAGTTCACGGTTCAGCAGGAGGTTCAGTCCTTTCGGGACCATCCTGCACATGGTTCCGTCTATTAGCTCTACCTGAATCGTCATGAGTCTTTCCTCAGAGCAAGCTCTTATAGCAACAGTTCCTAAGATGTCAAAGCCACAGCATTATACATCAAGGTACTCACAATTATCTCAAAATAAGCAAAAGATCATGAAAATCAGCTGAAATATGGGCCAAACAGTCGGATTTGCAGCCGGGTCATGGATAGTCTGACAGCCTCCTATGGTCAGATGATTTTATTGAGAGGGTATTCGACAATCCCTTCAGCCCCCTGCTCCATCAGTTCCGGCACGATCTTACGAACTGAAGATTCTGGCATGATCGTCTCAATTGAAACCCAATCCGATTGGTAAAGATGGGCCACTGTCGGGCGGTTGAGGCTTGGCAGGAGTTTGATGATTTCTTCAATCTTGTCTCCTGGGGCGTTCATCTTCAGGCCGACCATCCCTTCGGCACGCAAAGCTGACTGCAACATGGTGTGGATACGCTGAATCTTGCCTCTTTTCCATGGATCGGCCCAGGCGTCTTTGTTGGCGATGAGCACAGGAACCGACTCCATCAGTTCACAGACGATTCGCAGGTTGTTGGCCTTGATTGTTGAACCGGTTTCTGTGACTTCGACGATGGCGTCGCAAAGTCCGGTGAGAATTTTGGCTTCGGTCGCTCCCCAGGAGAATTCGACTTCAACCGGGATGTTGCGCTCGGCAAAGTAGCGCCTGGTGAAACCGACCAGTTCGGTCGAGATGGTGGCTCCGGCAAGATCCTCAGGTTTTTTAACTTCGGAGTCGGGGCCAACAACCAGCACCCAGCGGGCCGGACGGCGTGAGACCTTGGAGTAGACCATATCGCCGACTTCGACCACGTCGGAATCATTCTCTTTGACCCAGTCACGGCCGGCAATGCCGACATCCAATTTACCACGTTCCAGAATCTTGGCCATCTCCTGGGGCCGAACCAGGCTGCATTTCAGCTCATCATCATCACAGGTGGGGAAATAGCTGCGTGAAGATGTCTTGATCTTCCAGCCGGCTTTTGCAAAGAGTTCAATAGTTGCATCTTCCAGGCTCCCTTTCGGGAGACCGAGTTTCAGTTCGTTTGCCATAATAAAACCTCTAATATCAGCTGTAAGTTGAAAATAGTTGAAGAGCTTTTTCTTAGAGCTTAAAGCTTACAGCTCGCCTTTACTTCTTCTTATAGACTTCGTCAGGATCAAAGAGCGGGTTGGAGTGTTCCACCCACTGATCGTCTTCCCAACGTACGTAAAAGCAACTGCGGTTGCCGGTATGACAGGCGGCTGGGCCATTCTGCTTGACCTTGATTACGACCGTATCCGCGTCACAGTCAGTAAGAATTTCAACGACGTCCTGAGTGTTCCCGGACTCCTCGCCTTTCATCCAGTATTTGTTGCGGGTGCGGCTGTAAAACCAGGTCTTGCCGTCGCGTATGGTGTTGGCGAGAGTCTTCTCGTCCATGAAAGCGACCATAAGGACTTCACCATTTTCATGATCCTGGATAATGGCAGGGATCAGGCCACCCATCTTTTCAAAATTAATCTGAGTCACAGTTGTGTACCTCCCGGGTAGATTTACCTTTTATGAACGCTCTTTATTACCTGCTCACCGGGATGCTGTCAACTGTTTGGGATCGACTGTTCTTCACAACGGGGGGAAATCACATGTGAGAGTTCACTGGCTCAGAGTTAACGCAAAACGTATTCACGTACTGAACAACTTAGATTGTTGCGGCTATACACAGATTTCCAGCTGTGTCATTGCAGCATTGTTTTTTCTTAGGGAATTATCGGGGGGAAGGGTTTTTCGACAGATTATCGGCTTTGCAGTTGGCTCCGGGGGCGTTCGGTTTGCTGCCGGGGGAGTGTTGATCAATCAATCATGATATAGATGAAGATGAGAGGGAAGAGGGTCAGGTTGACACCGATCAGGGCGTTCAGTGCCATGCGCAGAATCAAGAGTGCTTTCGCCGGCAGGATCTCCTCTCCTGTCTGCAGGTCTACGAACCCGACCGGGATCGGAAATCCACAGAAAAGGAGCGCTTTTCCCCCTTGATAAAGATGGGTGGTCAACTTGAAGCCGATATAAAGCCCGCAAAGGGCGCAGCCAACCGAAAGAAAGAGTAGTGCTCCTTTGAAAGGGTGGTCGCTGTGCAGGAGTTGATAGAAGCCGGTGATGTTGAAGTATGTCACAATCAGGGCGTTGAAAAGTGTCAGCCAGCGAAACGTTTTCCATAATGTATGGGGTCGAGGCCAGTTGGAATTCTGTCTTCGCCGCAGTTTGCGCTCAATCTCCCTCCGGTCCAGACCACGCTCCTGTAACACCCAGTAAAACGATTCCTGGTCGATATCCTCGTTGTCGGACAAAAGATCGAGCAGGTAGCTGGAGGGAAGGTCTCGCAGGTACTCAAGGTATTTTGGGTCAGCGATGTTCATGGTCGCTCAACAGACTCTGGGAGCCACGACACAGCTGTCGTCAGGGATAAAGTCGACCAGGTGATCGATAAGCCCGGCGCAGGTTTCTTGCCGGGCTCTTTCTGTGTAAGGTTGCGTGGGGAATAGCCCCCAGACAGGGCTTGGCCAGGCCTGGTCGGTCTGGTAGCGGACAATATGGTGAATGTGTAATTGCGGAACTATATTGCCGAGGGCGGCAATGTTCAGTTTGTCGGCCTGGAATATCTTGCTCAGGACCTGCGACAGATGTGACGATGCTGTGAGCAGTTGTTGTTGATCCTGATACTCAAGCTCAAAGACCTCCTGGATCTCGGCGCGGCGCGGGACCAGGATGAACCAGGGGTAGTTGGCGTCGTTCATCAACAGCAGGCGACAGAGTGGGAAATCGCCGATAACCAATGTGTCTTGCGCCAGGCGTGGATGAAGTTTGAACATCTCTTCCTCGAAAAGTTAGTGTTTATTCGGAAACTCAGGGCAGTAGGCGGGTAATATAATCCCTTCGGTGCTGCGGATGAAAGAAAAACCGGCAAGGCTCGGTTTTTAGTTCTGGTTACCGAAGTATGTTATTCACAAAGTACTGCCGTCGCCATTTTCGCACAGCATTGATCAAATAGATGCGTGAGCTCTTGCGTAAGTCGCCAACAGTCAGTACTTGCTCTGTCAGGATGCCGCGCTGCAGTAGAAACTCTCGATAAGTTCCCGGCAAAAGACCGCAGTTGACAGGCGGAGTTAAAAGCTTTCCCGATATTTCAACGACCAGGTTTGCGGTACAGCACTCGGTCACTTCACCCCGTTCATTCCAGAGTACAACTTCATCGGCACCTTTCGCTTCGGCAAGGTAGTTCTCATAGAGCTGTCGTTGCGTGGTCTTGTGATAGAGCAGGATATTTTGTGAGTCAACGGGCTGTGATGCCAGGTGGATCTTCAACGGTGATGTCGGAGTCGGGTGAATTGCTGTAAAGGTTGTTTCCATGTGGCCGTTGATGTGGAGTAGAAGCCGGACCCTCTGTGGTGTCGATGGAAAGTCCTTCGCGAGTTCTTGCAGGTAATCACTGATACTCTCAGTATGGCAAGTAAAAGTGAAGTATTCCGCCGAAGCCTGCAAGCGGGCGAGATGCTCCGGCAGGATAAAATAGCCTTTGCCAGGAGTCCAGCGCAGGGTTTCAATCAGGGCAAAATCAACAATTGGTCGTGAGAGAATTGCTGCTTTGTCGAGACACTCCTGGTACTCGTCGGCACTGTCCGAATCCCAGGTGATGCCGGCACCGACGCCGTAGGTGGCACGTTTGCATTGCCGGTCAATCAGTGCGGTTCGGATGGCGACATTGAAGTGTGCCTGCCTGCCTGGTGCTATCCAGCCGAAGGTGCCGGTATAGATCTGACGCGGTCTTGCCTCGATAGAGTTTATAATCTGCGTGGTTTTGACTTTGGGGGCGCCGGTGATCGAGGCGCAGGGAAAAAGTGCCTGGAAGATTGCCGCCAGTGATTCATTGCAGCGAGCGGTGACTGTCGACGTTAACTGCCAGACGGTGGGATATTTTTCCAGGGTACAGATCTCTTTGGTATGTACCTCTCCAGGTGGGGCCAGGCGTCCGAGGTCGTTGCGCACCATGTAGAGAATCATGATGTTCTCAGCGCGGTTTTTAGCTGATCGCAGGAGATTGTCTGCCTGGCGACGATCTTCTTCAAGAGTCCTCCCACGCGGCGCTGTGCCTTTCATGGGACGCATAGTCAGATGATCACCATCCCTGCTAAAGAAAAGTTCTGGAGAGACGGAGCAGATGGCCCAGCGGTCACTTTGCAGATAGCCGGCACCGCTAGCCTGCTGGCCGTGAACCAGGTGCAAAAAGAAGGACCAAGGGTCTTGGGAGAAATTGCTGGTGAGTGGAAAGGTCAGGTTGACCTGATAAGTTTCGCCGTTGGCAATGGCGGCGCGAATCTCATCGACTTTCCCGGCAAACTCTGCGGCAGCCACTTGCGGTTGCCAATCAAGGATCTCAGCTTCTCCATCAGGGGCTGGCAGGTCGATTCGTTCAACTGCAGCGAAGAGCCCGAAACGCAACAGAGGGAACTCTCCCGGTGCTTGGGTTTGCAGGGCATCATCGAAAGCTGATGCGGCTTCATAGCTGACAAACCCGGCGGCAAAGAGCCCTTCCTTTTCTACGCACTTTTCTATGTACTCCAGTGTGGACAGGACCTTGTCCGGTGCGTGGATTTCAATCTCTTCAAGAGGATCACTGAAGCGTAGCCAGTCTCCAGCTTGCGGGTCATATAGAACGGCGAATTCGGGCATTATACAGATCGTCTGATATGCTATTCGAACTGCGCTTGAAACGATTTCAACTGGTTGCGAACTTCATCCAGTTCGGCGCGGAGTGTGGTCACTTCTTCCTCCAGTTTTGCAATCCGATCATTCTCAGCAGCAACCTGCAATCTGGCCGGCTCGGCCGGCAGGGAAGGGGTCTCCTCGATCTCCGGCGTACCGGACAGAAGATGAGCAAAGCGCTGCTCCTTACGTCCCGGTTGACGCGGCAGTCGAGACAGCAACGGTTCCTCTCTCTCCATCAGGTTCTGCAGTAACTCCTCTACGGCATGCAGATCACCCACCGGATACATGCGCTCGGCACGGTTGCGCAGTTCACCGACGGTCTGTGGCCCGCGTAACAGCAATTCGGCAAGAATCGCCAACTCTTCCGGGTCCAGCCCCAGCACTCCTTCCAGGTTATGACAGTATTTGGCGGAACGCACGCCCTCTGCCGATTGGTGGGCCATCTGTTTCTGGCGCAGACTGTCGAGAGCCCTAACCACGTCGGTGTCTTCCAGAAGCATGACCGGTGCGCGATTCGACTTCTGGTTACAAGCATTGGTCAGGGCATTGAGAGTCAGTGGATAGTATTCGGGTGTAGCCAGATCTTTTTCAACCAGGCAGCCCAGAACCCGGACTTCGATCTCATCAAGCAGGCGTTCCATAATGAACCTCTTTTGACTTCAATATTGAGTGATACTGGTTATCATATCCCTGATTATCATAACCATGTAGAGATGAAATGCCAATATAGTTGAGGGATTGTCCCCGGCTTATTTTCTCCGGGGATGTTTTGCCTTTTTTCTGACGGGCTTGGCAACCTTGTTAGTTATCCGGACTTGGCCGCTTATCAATTGACCCGTCAACTCTTCCCGATCGCATTTCCTGAGTGCTTCGAGTACATCCTTGCGGCTTTCAGGCAGGTGCCGGAGCAACAAAGCTTTCTGCAGCCGCCGTTCTGTTGCGTTAAGTGGAACATGGACCACTTCGCCGGTAAATGGATCGCGGCCGGTGTGATAGATACAGGTCGCCAGGCTGCCCGGGGTCGGCGTGAACTCCTGGACCTGCTCCACGCGCAAGTTGTTTTCCTTAAGGAAGAGGGCGACATCGATCATGTCATTGAGAGTGCAGCCAGGATGCGAGCTGATGAAATAGGGGATGATGGCCTGTTTTTTCCCCAGACGTTGACTCTGCTCGCGAAAACTCTGCAGAAACTGTTCAAAGACCTCTGGTCCGGGTTTGCGCATGATTTTTGTGACTTTCGGACTACTCGATTCGGGAGCCACTTTGAGCAAGCCTCCAACGTGGTGCTTGATCAGGTCAGCGAAATAATTCGGTTGACGATTGAGCAGGTCGAAGCGAATCCCCGAGGCGACGAACAGGTGTTTGACCGCCGGATGTTTGCGCAGACTGCGCAGCAGGGCTACGGCACGGTCATCGCGTGTGTCGAGATGCTTGCAGATCTGCGGATAGAGGCAGCTCTCCCTGCGGCAAACGGCCTGGACCGTTGGATTGTTGCAGCGCAGGCCATACATGTTCGCTGTCGGTCCGCCAACATCTGTTATCGTGCCGCGAAACTCAGGATGGCGGCTCAAACGATCAAGCCCATCCTGTACCGATTTCGCAGAGCGCGACTGAATCGTCTTGCCCTGGTGGTAGGTTATGGCACAGAAGGCACAACCGCCACAGCAGCCTCGATGGCTGGTGATGGAGAATTTGATCTGCCCGTAGGCCGGGATCGGTTCGTTGTATGACGGATGTGGCAGTTTTGTGAAAGGCAAGGCGTAGATGCGGTCGAGTTGCCCTTCCTCAAGAGGCATGGCTGGCGGATTGACCACGACCAGGCGGTTGCCATGAGGCTGGAGCAAGGTTTTTCCGCTGAGGGGGTTCGTCTGTTCGGCGGCCAGTTTGAATGCCTTGTTGTAAGCGTCAGTGCTTGCGTTGACTTCCTCGAAAGAGGGCAGGCTGACAGCATCATCAGGCTCGGTTCTGGATATGTAGGCTGTGCCGCGCAGATCGGTGATCGTGTCGATTGCTTCTCCTGCAAGCATCCGTCTGGCCAAGGTTGTGAGAGCGGATTCTGCCATGCCGAAAAGCAGCATATCTGCTTTGCTGTCGACCAATACTGAGCGTCTGACCTTGTTGTCCCAGTAATCGTAGTGCGCGAGCCGTCGTAAACTCGCTTCGATGCCACCAATCACCGTCGGCAGCCCCTTGAATGCTCCCTTGACAGCGGCCGTGTAGGCAATTGCCGCCCGGTTCGGTCGGGCTCCCGAACGACCACCCGGAGTGTAGGCATCGTCGTTACGAACCTTCTTGGCCGCAGTATAATGGTTGACCATCGAATCCATGGAACCTGCAGAGATGGCGGCAAACAGACGCGGACGCCCCATGACTTTTAAAGCCTCAGAGTCTCGCCAGTCCGGCTGAGCGAGGATGCCGACCCGCAAACCTTCGTCCTCAAGAAGTCGGGCCAGAAGTGGCGTACCAAAGCTCGGATGATCGATATAGGCATCTCCGGTGATGAAGAGCACATCGAGCTCATCCCAGCCGCGCTCTGTCATTTCAGCCCGACTGCACGGGATGAATCTCATGTGGTTTGATTCTGCCAATGGTTGTCCTATTTCCGCTGTGATTTGTTGATGACTTCGTAAACGGCCTCAGCCATCAGGCGATAACCGGTGGCGTTGGGATGGATAGAGTCACTTTTCATGCTGTTGTCACCCAGCAGGTCGAGGAGGATCTCTCCCTCATAAGGGATGTCCTGCTTTTCTGCTATGGTTGCGTAGAATTTTGGGATATCGAAACCAAAGCCCAGTTTTGGAACTCCGATGAGGATCACATCGGCGCCATGAGACCGGATCAACTCGACCATCTCTTCGAGATTACGAATGGTATCCTCCCGGTTAAGCCGGTGCAGAAAATCATTGCCGCCGTGACAGAGGATAACCAGTGTCGGGTCATGTTTGTCAAGCATGCCGGGGAGACGTTTGAGGCCGGTCGAGGAAATCTCACCGGGGATGCCGACGTTGACAACTGTTCTGCCGAGCAGGTTGGCCAGGACATCAGGGTAGGCTTTCCCTGCTGCAGCTCCGGTGCCGCGCGTGAGGCTGTCGCCGAAAGCCAGCACCACTGCATCATGCCCCAGCGGTGCAATCTTTGGTCCGGAGTCGCAACCAGTAAATAGCATGATGGAAAAAAAGAGGGTAAAGATCACGAAAAGGTTTCGATGCATGACGACCTCGTGCCAGAATAGTTCATTAACTTGAGAACATCATGGCATATATGACGCACATAAAGGAATACTCCTCTTGGAACACTGGTTACTCGAAAATGGTTATCCGGCGCTTTTTTTGCTCAGCTTCCTAGCTTCAACCCTGGTGCCTTTCGGCAGCGAGTGGCTGCTGGCGGTCCTGCTTCTCAACGGCTTCAATGCATCAATTGTTGTTGCTGTTGCAACCGTCGGCAATAGTTGTGGTGCCTTAACAACTTATGCCATTGGCTTATGGGGCGGACCTTTCCTGGTACAGCGCCTCTTACGGATCAGCCATGAGAGCCAATAGCGGGCTGAGCGATATTTTACCCGTTCCGGTAGCTGGACATTGCTTTTTTCCTGGGTGCCCATCCTCGGAGATCCTCTCTGTCTGGTCGGCGGTATCCTGCGAACCGGATTCTGGCGATTTCTCCTGTTGATTGCTGTGGGGAAATTTTTCCGCTATCTGGTGGTCGCAAAACTGGTTTTGGAAGGGGCTAAAGCAGTCTCTTAGGAACTAAATTTTATGGATAAAGAGTTCTGGTTCACACGTTGGCGAAAAAACGAGATCGGTTTTCATATGACCGATCCGCATCATCTCCTGCCGGAGTTATTTCCTCTGCTGCAAACACAGCCGAAAGACACTATTTTAGTGCCGCTCTGTGGCAAGAGCCTGATCTGGTCTGGTTGCATGAACAAGGGCTCAATATTGTCGGTATCGAGTTGAGCCGCATAGCTGTAGAGGCTTTTTTCAGTGAGAACAATCTCTCGTGCGAGTGGACGACTGATGCGGGTATGCCCTGTTGCTGTGCCAAGGGCTATAAAGTTTACTGTGGGGATTTTTTCGAACTGACAGCTGCTGAGTTGACCTGTGCCTGCACCCTCTATGACCGTGGCTCCCTGGTTGCCTTGCCGGCAGAGATGCGCACCCGTTATGCTGCACATCTCGCGGCACTGCTGCCCTCCGGCAGTCGTGTACTGTTAATCAGCTACACTTACAATCAGGACGAGACGGATGGCCCGCCTTTTTCTGTTTCGCAAAAAGAGCTTGAGGCTTTATTCAGTGAAGATTTTCAGATTGAGACTTTGGTTGAAGAAGATGTCCTCTGGTCACATAAGGGGCTGATTGATCGTGGTGTGACTCAGTTGACTGAGTTTGCTGTTCTGCTTACCAGGAAGAGATAGGGGAGATTATGAAGCAACTGGAGTTACAGTCACGAGCCATGGATCTCGGTGCCGATCATGCTGTGATCTTCAACACTGATCAGATTGTTTTCGATCCACGGACCTTGCTCAAGTGCATGTACGGTTGTACTGACTGGGGGCATGGCCATACCTGCCGTCAAGGCCTGGTTCCCTCAAGCCTTGGGAGCATCAGCGTATCTTCGAAAAGTACGAATGGGGCTGCATTATTCATTCGACCAGTAAAAAGGTTTCCCAGGAGATCTCCTTTACGCTGGAGCAGGAGGCTTTTCTGGCCGGCCATTACTTTGCTTTCTCTTTGAGCGATTGCGCCATTTGCGGCGAATGTTCCGGTTTCAAAGGCAGCCCCTGTGTTGATCCGCGTCGTGCCCGGCCTGCGTTTCACAGTGTGGGTATCGATGTGTTTGCAACGGTCAGGCAGTTTGATCTGCCGTTGAGTACTCTTGCCTCTGAGGATGAGGAGCAGAATTGGTATTCGGCGGTTTTTGTGGCTTAAAACTGAGTGAGAGGGGATATGGGAGGGGCCTGCCAATTGTCCCCCGATTCTATTGATTGCTGTCGGGAAATTTGTTTTTATCTGGGCAAGGCAAAAACTGCGCTGAACTCGAATAACACGCGCTTAAGCTTTCTCAAGTGTCAGGGTTAGTAAGGGCTCCGCATTTCTGCCAACTTCACACCCTCCCAACAATGCGGGAGGATAAAGAAGAAACCCTCCCTTTGGCATAATCTGAACCTTGTGACCTAACCTCGTTTTGATACACTTGCTGACACAACTTTCAAGCGTTCTTAGCTGGAATCACAAAAAAACTTTACAAATGGCATTGAGTGCATACAGAATGACGATGCTTAATACATTAGTATGAAAAGAAGCTCCGAAAAGGCAAAGTCAGAGTAATCTGGTGACGCAAAGCCACGGGTCCTGAATTTCAGGACAGCCGGGTTGCCGAAGAGATGAAACATGTTTCTTGGGCCTCGGTATAAGAGGAATTCGAGAAGCGCTCATCTTCGGCAGAAGATTGAGCGCTTTTTTATTTCTAGCAGCATCTGGTCATCGATTGAGTCGGTGGTCAAATCTCCGAACGGGCAAAGCCAGAGTAATCTGGTGACGCAAAGCCACGGATCCTGAATTTCAGGATAGCCGGGTTGCCGAAGAGGTGAGAACCGTTTCTTCAGTATCCGGTATTAGGGGGATTCGAGAAGCGCTCATCTTCGGCAGAAGATTGGGCGCTTTAGTTGTTATAGCCACAAAAAATGTGAGCCAATAAAGATTTTGGTGACAAGGAAATTATCAAGATACACCCCGGAGGAAGTTGCTAAAGTTATGTTTGCCTCCTGTAAAAAACCATTTCTTCTGGGTTTGCTGTCCTCCGGGGTGTTTTTTTAAGATCAGACATCACCATCATCTTGCAGGAGCAGGTTGCTGATCTGTCTGTTCAAGAAATCGATCAATAAGGGTGGTGAATTTCAACGATCGCCTGTCCTTTAAATCGCTAGTACCTTGTAACTCATAAAATGTCGCAATATTGCGACGGAATTTGGTGCACCAACAAGGCGTGGCTGAAGACGCATAGCACCGCTATGTAACTGAAGACACAACGCAGTTGGTGTGCCAAATAACCAGCAAGATGCGTTAGTTTATAGGTTACACGGTACTAGTGTTAAATCCGGGTTTTTAGAATGACTGAGGTCATTAATTCAATTTAAAAGGAGTCGATATCATGAAAAAATCCAATATCAGTTCTGCCCTCACCGTTTTGTTTTGTGTTGTTCTCGTTTCAGGATGTGCCAAGGAACCTGTAGTGGAATCTATGGACACAGAAGCACTTAATGAGGTGCCACAAATGGGACAAAGTACGCAGAACGTAGATGACACTGAAGCGTCGAAAAACGCAACCGTCGCTGACCTTGAACTGGAGCGAGTATATTTTGTGTTTGATCAGTTCACCTTGACCGAAAAGGCCCGGGGCGTCTTGGGTTCCAATGCAATAATCCTGCAATCCACTCCCACACTGAAAATAAGCATTGAGGGCCATTGTGATTCTCGTGGGTCGGATGAATACAACCTGGCGCTTGGCGAGCGTCGTTCTCAGGTGGTCAAGAACTATCTGATTTCGTTGGGTGTCGCACCCGATCGCCTGGGGACTCTCTCTTACGGTGAAGAAGTGCCAGTCGACACAACAGAGACTGAAATGGCTTGGGCAATGAATCGCCGTGCTGAGTTCAAGATTATCAACTGATTATTCTTGCTCTATTTGAGGAGTCGCGAATGCAATTTGAGGAGTCGCGAATGCAATTCGCGCGGTATCACGCGGTATATTTGGAGGCTTATTGATACACAAAATGATGGCCACCTGGAGCAGTTCCGAGTGGCCATTTTTATTCACAGTGCGCTTTTGCACAGTTCACTTTCGTTATACCTCGATGAACATTTTACGGAACAACACGTATATTTCTCTTGAAGGATTAGATAAGTTAGCAACCATCAAAGACTTGCTGTGGCAGGCGGGTCTGAGATAATCTTCTTCAAAGCTCCTAAAAACAGAAAAGCATGCCCCACAGTTTCTACCTCCAGAACTGTGGGGCTTTTTTTTGTAAATCAGGGTTCAAAGTAGTAGGAACTATGAGTTTTTGCATGTTTTGAGCCTTCAAAACAATGCGAGAGGATAAAAAGTAAACATCCTCTCGCAAGAATCTAATGAGTCGCCTTATCACCCCAGATAGCTTTTAATCGCCGATCGCGACCACAGCCCCATCGATATGCATTGTAGCGAATCGAGTTGTTTTTGTAGAAATCCTGATGGTAGCTTTCATCCCCCTTGATCGGGTAGAAGGTTGACGTATCCAGGATGGGTGTGACCACTGTCTGGTCAGGGAACATAGCGACAACGTGTCTCTTCGACTCCTCGGCAATCTTTCTTTCCGTTTCATTGGTGACAAAAATGGCTGCTAAGTAACTCTGGCCTTTATCACAGAATTGCCCGCGATCATCAAAGGGGTCGATATTCACCCAATAGTGATCGAGCAGCTGCTGGTAGCTCACCTTGTTCTGGTCGTAGGTGATTTCGACCGCTTCATAGTGCCCTTCATGGTTGCCGTTGTAGGTCGGATCTTTCAACGTGCCGCCGGTAAATCCGGAGACCACATCGGTGACGCCATCGAGTTTTTCAAAGTCCGACTCCATGCACCAGAAGCATCCTCCGGCCAGGGTCGTTTTGTCGGCCAGGGCATTCGTGGCAAAAAAGAGCGAGAGGGTGAAAAGGAAAAAAAATCTTTTGTATTTCATAAGACCCCCGGTATGCAGAGATTAAGTTGATAAATTATTTGAACAACTGCACGTATTCTCCATAACCTTCTTTCTCCAGATCGGCTTTAGGAATGAACCGCATTGACGCTGAATTCATGCAGTAGCGCAATCCGGTCGGATCAGGGCCGTCATTGAAAACGTGGCCAAGGTGCGCATCGGCCTCTTTGCTGCGGATCTCGGTACGGACTCCGAAGAAGCTGCGATCTTCCTTCTCGACGACCTGGTCAGGATCCAGCGGCCTGGTAAAGCTCGGCCATCCGGTTCCGGATTCATACTTGTCGGTGGAACTGAAAAGCGGTGCGCCGGAGATGATATCGACATAGATCCCCTGCTCGTGATTATTCCAGTAGGTATTGCTGAAAGGCGGCTCGGTGCCATCCTGCCGGGTGACCTTGTACTGCAACGGGGTGAGACGGCTGCGGAGTTCTTTATCGCTGGGGATCATGGTCCGGTCCTTTTTTATCTCATCCTTCTTCATGTGCATATCGTCGTCTTTCATCATATCATCTGATTTCATCTTCATGTCGTCGGCCTTCATTTTCATATCCTGTTTCATTCCCATGTTGTCCGACTTCGTCTTCATGTCATCGTGCTGCATTGATTGAGAGGTTGCCATATCGTCGGCCTTGTCCATCTTCTCATTCATCTTCATGCTTTGAGCCTGGGACAAACCCGATCATAACCAGGGCCAAACTGAGAATTGTGATTGTCAGGGTTTTCATGATGTCCTCCATTGTCTATTCAGCCGTTACGCTGTTTTCGTTTTTATTATAGCTGAAGTATAGCGAAGCTGTTTAAGGACTGAATAACAAAGATGTAAAGATTTGGTAAAGTTTGCTGGAATTCCTCCCCGGGAAAATACCCTCGTATGCTAATATTCCCTCCCTGAAAGCCATTACCTACAAACATAAATAAGGACTATGCAGAAATGCCAGAAACCGTAAAAAGCACAACCCTCCAAATCCTGGTCGAAGAAACCAGTCTAAGAATAGCGCAAGTCAAACAAACCGTAGCTCTGCTCGAAGAGGGCTCAACCGTGCCCTTTATCGCTCGTTACCGCAAAGAAGCAACCGGTGAGCTCGACGAAGTACAGATCCGCTTGATACAGGAACGTCTCGAGTACCACACCGCCCTGAACGAACGCCGGCAGACGATTCTTGCCTCAATCGCGGACCAGGGAAAACTGACCCCTGAATTGCGCCGGAAGATTACAGCAACTCGGCAGAAAACAGAGTTGGAAGACCTCTACCTGCCTTTCAAGCCGAAACGCCGCACCAAGGCGCTGATTGCCAAAGAACGCGGGCTGGAACCGCTTGCCGAGCAGCTCCAGACTGCGCGCGGAGCCGGGGAGACCGCCTTGCAACTGGCAGAACCTTTCATCAACATGGAGCTGGAGGTTGCCTCCGTGGCCGAAGCCTTAACGGGTGCCGGCCACATCCTCGCCGAACAGTTTGCCGATGTCGCCGAGGCACGGGCGACGGTTCGCGAGTTGACCTGGCAGCAGGGTTTGTTCTGCTCTCAACCGGTGCGGGGCAAGGAAGAGACTGTCAGCAAGTTTGAGATGTACTACGACTTCAGCGAACCGATCCGGCAGATTCCGTCGCACCGCATGCTGGCGATGCGACGGGGCGAAAAAGAAGAAGTGCTGAGGCTGCGCATCGAGGCCCCGGCGGAAGCTATCTTAAGTCGTCTCTCCGCGCTTTTCGTGCCTGCGGAAAGCCGCTTCGCTGAACTGCTGCGGGAATTCGTTGCCGATGCGTATAAGCGCCTGCTGGCCCCTTCGATCGAGCTGGATTTGCGCCTGCAGGCGAAAAAGGTCGCCGATGATGAGGCGATCCGGGTGTTTGCTGAGAACCTGCGCAACCTGCTGCTCGCAGCACCGGCCGGAAGCCGTAAAGTTCTCGGTGTCGATCCGGGGCTGCGCACCGGTTCCAAGCTGGCGGCGGTTGATGCAATCGGACGTTTCCTGGAGCATGTCACGATCTATCCGCACGCCGGAGGCGGTGGTAGAGTCGAGTCGGCCAAACAGGATCTGCTGCGATTAATTGATGTCCACGGCATAGAGATGGTGGCGGTCGGCAACGGCACGGCCGGACGTGAGATGGATCAGTTTGTCCGACTCTGCCTGAAAGAGGCTTGCTTGAAAGTACAGGTGGTTATGGTCAGTGAAGCCGGGGCCAGTGTCTATTCGGCATCGGATATCGCCCGTGAAGAATTCGCCGATCTCGACCTGACCGTGCGCGGCGCCATTTCCATCGCTCGTCGTTTGCAGGATCCTCTGGCCGAACTGGTCAAGGTCGATCCCAAGAGTATCGGCGTCGGTCAGTATCAGCATGATGTCATCCAGAGCGCCCTGAAAAAAGCCCTCGACGAGGTGGTGGAATCGTGTGTCAACTATGTCGGCGTCGATCTGAACACCGCCAGTTGGGCACTGATCAGCTTTGTCTCAGGGATCAGTGAGTCTCTGGCCAAGGCGATCGTTAATCATCGTGACATTGAGGGTGCCTTCACCCGCCGGGACCAGTTACTCGAAGTGCCGCGTTTTGGCAAGAAAGCATATGAGCAGGCTGCGGGATTCATGCGCATTAGAAATGCCGAGCAGCCACTCGATAATACCGCAGTCCACCCGGAGCGCTATCCGTTGGTCGCGCAGATGGCAGCAGATCTGGGTGTTGCCCTGCCGGCACTGATCGCTGAACCGGCCCGGCTCGATAAAATCAGGCTGGAACAGTATGTCGGAACTGATATTGGCCTGCCGACGCTGCGTGACATCGTTGCTGAATTGAAGAAACCTGGTCGCGACCCGCGCGCGAGCTTTGTAACAGCCAGTTTCCGTGAAGATGTTGTGGAGGTTAAAGACCTCAAGGAAGGCATGACTCTTAACGGCGTTGTCACCAATGTTGCCGCCTTTGGCGCGTTTGTCGATGTTGGTGTGCACCAGGACGGTCTGGTGCATGTCAGTCAACTTGCCGACCGGTTTGTGAAAGATCCGAATCAGGTGGTCAAGGTTGGCCAGCAAGTACAGGTCAGGGTTCTATCGGTTGATTTGCAACGCAAGCGAATCGGTTTGACCATGCGTAAAGAGAAAACTGAGAAACCACCGGAGCAGAAAGAGCGGAGCAGTAAACCACGCCCCGAGAAGAAGGTGGCCGCATCATCGACGACGATGGCTGAAGCGCTGGCAAAATCGGGGTTCCGGGTTAATAAGGGGAAAAATCGCTAGGACACTGTCGGGCTATACGGGCCGGATAGTGCAGGGACACTTCTCGACATGCTCCCGTATCCATAAAAAAAAGGGCCTTATAACATCTAAGGCCCAGGAGGCTACTTTTAACTGGAAAGTGAAAAGATTTTGGTTTTGTTCTTTAAGCTTAAGTGCCCAATCTGCATCATCCCAGTGTGGTGGTGCCGTTTGAACTGATCAAGATCCTGTTCGCGGGCTCTGGGGTTGGCAACTGTGTAATTGTTGATTCACACTATAGAGGATGGGGTGTGACAGGAACGTGGGAAAAATGTGAAAAAAACGTGAAACCGCTATTGGCTGGACATTGGAGTTTGACCAGCGCAACCCTTGGATATCATGTAGTAAATATCGTATTTTATGCCTTGTTTTGGAATTAAATGTCCAACTTTATGTGATTTTTTTCGTACCTATTGATGGTTGCTCCTGGTGTTGTGATTCAATGCAAACTCTTTGTTTATCAGTGAGTTGCTATGTTCCCGTTCTCTGTTAAGTTAAAAATATGAAATTGGCCCCGTCAATCAATTACTAATGGGTCCCCTATGGCCGACTTTTCCGCCAGATTGCCCGGCTTTTCCAGAGCGCATCACTTGAATAGATTCCCAGACCTGCCCAGATAAAGAGAAAGCTGATCAGATGTCCTTGCGAGAAGGGCTCATTATAAAGCCAGACGGCCAGGATGAAATGCAGGCTGGGAGTGATGTATTGCAGAAAGCCGGTGGTCGCCAACCGTAATCTACGCGCGGCCGCGACAAAGAGCAGCAGGGGAACAGCAGTCACCACGCCGGAGAGGGGCAGGAGCAGGTCGAGTTGCAGTGTGCCAACCAGGAACGAGCTTTCCTGCTGTGTTGCCAGGTAAATCAGGTAGCCTAGTGCGATCGGAGCCAGCAGGAGCGTTTCCACCGTCAGGCCTATCATTGCTTCGACCTGTACCACTTTACGCAGCAGTCCGTAGAGGCCGAAGGTGGTTGCAAGGATGAGAGCGATCCAGGGGAACTGGCTGTGATGGAAGCCCAGGTTCAAGACTCCGACCAGGGCGAGCAGAACACTGAATACCTGCCATCGGTTCAACCTCTCCCGTAAAAAGACGAAAGCCGAGCAGGACGCTGATCAGCGGTGTGATGAAATACCCCAGACTTGATTGAAGGACTTCTCCTTGCTGAACCGCGTAGATGAAGACCAGCCAGTTGGTGGCGATCAGCAGCGTTGAACCGCAGAGTATCAGCAGGGTAAAGCGGTCGTGCAGGGTGTTGATAATCTTCCCGAGTTGGCGGCGCAAGGTAACGAGAACGAAGAGAAATACAACCGACCAGAAAATACGGTGACAGACGATCTCCAGCGGTGACGCACCTTCAAGGGCCTTGAAAAAGACCGGGAAAAACCCCCAGACGAAATAGGCCGCTAAGCCATAAATCACGCCGAGACGTGCACGGTCATGTTGGTCTGATGGACTGGCTTGGTTGTTGTTCGCAAGGTTTTCGACAGGTTTCATCTTCGCAGTCATTGCAGGCATTTAAAGAGGGACACTTCCGGAAGTGTCCCTCTTTAATCTCTTATTTCCTTTTGGGTTGTTATTTTTTCTCTTGGGCCTTTTTGAACAGATCGGCAAAAGAGCCCATTCCACCGGTGGGTTTTTCTTCGTAAGAGGTCTCTTCCGATTCGCCTGCCTTGTCTCTGACCGGAACCAGGGATATCCGCTTCTCGTCAAGGTCAACCTTTTCCACGGTGACCTGCAGCTGTTGCCCGACTTTCAGGATGTCCTGAGGGGTGCTTGATACGCTGGTCGCCACCGATTTTCGAGATATGCATCAGGCCGTCGATGCCCTCTTCCAGGGTGACGAAGGCACCGAACTTGGCAAGGCGCGATACGGTGCCGGTGTGAGTCGAACCGGCCGGGTAGCTGGTCTCGACCTTGCTCCAGGGGTCTGCCAGGGTGTCACGCAGGCTGAAGGAGAAACGCTCTTTCTCCCAATCGCATTTTTTAAGGCGACCTCAAGTTGTTGGCCGACCTGCAGAACCTCTTCAATATTTTCCACTCGGCCATAGGAGATTTCGGAGATTGGCAAAAGACCTTCGAGCCCGCCGATATCAACAAAGGCACCGAAGTCGCGGATGTTGGTGATCGTGCCCGAGACCACCATCGCCTTCCTTTGAGCGTTTTCTTCAGCTCCTCTCGCTGCTGGCGGCGCTCTTCATCGAGGATCACACGGTGAGAGACGACGATGTTGCGGCCCCGTTCGTCGAACTGGGTGATGCGGAAGGAGAGGCTGTCCCCGATTACCTCGTCGGAGTTATCCAAACGACGCAGACCAAGTTGGGAGAAGGGGCAGAAGGCACGTACATTCCCTGGCAGTTTGATTTCGTAGCCGCCCTTGACCTCTTTTTCGATACGGCCCTCCACCGGGATTTCACTTCGCCAGGCTTCTTCAAGCTGAGCCGTTCCGGAAGAACCGCTGCCGAGGCGGGTTGTGAAGCGCAGTTCGCCGCCTTTGCGCGATATGAAATAGGCACTGACCTGGTCGCCGACAGAGACGGTCAGGTTGCCCTCATCGTCGAGGAGTTCCTTGGCATCGAGAACGCCTTCACCCTTCCGGCCGACGTCAAGAAAGATCCATTCTTTACCAATCTGCAGCACTGTGGCGCTGATCTTCTGTCCTGGCTCAAGTTGGGTCTTGCCGACCATGCTCTGCTCAAACATTTCGGCAAAACTGCCTTCCTCGTTCATTTCCTGATCGTCGGATGTTTCGTCACTCATTAGGTGTCCTCTCGCAGTCAGTTCATTGAATAGGTCGACAGGCTGCTTAGATAATGGATGGTGCTTATCGTAGGTCTACCGGAGCATTATAGGCATGTTTATCCTGGCTGTCATGGCCTAAGATGGTGTGATTCCGGTTAAACTAACGATTTTTGTTTGAAAGCTGTTACTCTGCAACATGCAGTTAAGGTCGAAAACATCATAGCGTGTCTGTACTTTAAAGATGGATCCAAGATGAAACAATATGACGTCATTGTAATCGGCGGTGGCCCGGCTGGACTTTTCTCTGCCGGGTTTGCTGCGCGCCAGGGCGCCAATGTCCTGTTGCTGGAAAAGAACCCGCGCTGCGGGGCAAAGATCTTGATTACTGGAAAAGGCCGTTGCAATGTTACGCATAGTGAAAATGACCCTCGTAAGTTTGCTGAGCATTTCGGCCGCAACGGCCGAGCATTATTGACGGCACTCTACGCCTTTGGGGTCGAGGATGTGGTGGCCTTTTTTTGAGGAGCGCGACGTCCCTTTGAAGATTGAGCGGGGCGGGCGCATTTTTCCGGAGAGCGGCGAGGCGAAGGATGTTCAGCGGGCTTTGGAGAGCTTTGTCCGTGATGCCGGTGTTGAGATGCGCACCACCTGTGAGGTGAAAAACTTGCTGATTGATGATGGCCTGGTCAAAGCGGTCGAGACCACGGCCGGGAGTTTTACTGCCGGCAATGTTGTCCTCGCTACAGGCGGACTTTCCTACCCGGAGACCGGCTGTACTGGCGATGGCTATGCCTGGGCCAAGTCCTGCGGGCATCATCTGGTGAAACCCGAACCGGCTCTGGTGTCAGTGAAGTTGCGTGAAAACTGGACTGCTGATGCCAGCCATTTCAACTTGAAGAATGTCAGAATCACTCTTTTTGTTGACGGCAAAAAAGTCGATGAACGTTTCGGCGAAGCATTCTTCACTCGTTCAGGCATAGGTGGCCCGATTGTTCTCGATATGAGCAGCCGCATACGCGATGTACTCAAACGGGGTGAAGTGCGTTTGCTGCTGGATATCAAACCTGCTGTTGCCCCTGACCTGTTCGACAAGCGCTTGCAGCGGGAGTTGGCCGAGCACACCAACCAGGAGTTCGGGAACTCTCTTGGTAAATTACTGCCACGCGATATGATCCCGGTATTTCTTCGCCTGGTCGGCATCGACCCGAAGAAAAAATGCCATTCAGTGACACGGGTGGAGCGGCAGAGACTGTTGAAACTCTTCAAGGAACTTGAACTTGAAGTGACTGGATGTGATGGTTTCCGCCGGGCAATTATCACTTCGGGAGGTATCTCCCTCAAGGATATCGATATGCGCAGCATGCGCTCTAAAAGAGTTACAAATCTCTTTTTCGCTGGCGAGATGATTGACCTCGATGGCCCGACCGGTGGTTTCAACCTGCAGGAGTGCTGGTCGACGGGTTATCTGGCGGGTGTTAGTGCTGCCAAGACGATAAATGATTAAAATCAAAGCATGAGATCTGATTGCCGTCCTGGTGTCAGACCGCTGAGTCGTCTGTCGTGCAAATCCGAATGGCCTTTGTTTCGACAGATAAACCTGTTATAAGTAATTTTTTATCGACATCTGATCTGGTGAACAGTGGTTCCCGGAACAAGGATGCGATTATTCAGCAAGCCTATAAGGAGTCAATAATGCAGGATTGGGGCAGTGGTCCCTCGAGCGCAGACCTGGAAAAGAAGGTCATCGAGATCAAGGACCATCTCAAGAAGAAGTTCGGTGCGAACAAGACCCTGTTGCCGATAGTGATCGTAATCCTTCTGGTCGTATTCGGTGCTTACAACAGTATGTACGAGGTGGATACCGAAGAGACCGGAGTGGTGTTGCGCTTCGGCGGGTTCTCAGGTTTTGCTGCTCCGGGGTTGCATTTCAAGATGCCTTTCGGTATTGATCAGGTTTACCTGGTGCAGACCGGACGTGTCCTCAAGGAGGAGTTCGGTTTTCGTACGGTTAAACCTGATATCCGCTCGACCTACACCAAGCGTGGGCTTGAAGAGGAGTCACTGACCCTGACCGGTGACCTCAACGTCATTGATGTTGAGTGGATTGTGCAATTTCAGGTCGCCGACCCCTTTAAATTTATTTTTAATATCAAGGACCCGATCGGTACCGTTCGTGACATTGCCGAGGCGATGGTACGCAAGTCGATCGGCAATGCTAACGTCAGCGCAGCGTTGACCACGGAACGTGCCCTGTTGGCCAACGAAATTCATCAGAGTCTGCAGGCCACCCTCAACCGGTATGACATCGGTGTGCGTATCGTCACTGTCAAGTTTCAGGATGTGACACCACCCGATCCGGTCAAGGCGGCCTACAATGAGGTTAACGAGTCCGAGCAGCAGAGAGAGAGCCTGATCTTCCAGGCCCGTGAGCAATTTAACCGCGAGGTGCCGCGCGCCCGCGGCGAGGCGAAGAAAGTGCTGCAGGAGGCGGAAGGCTATGCTGTCGAGCGGGTCAATAAGGCTCGCGGCGAAACCAACCGGTTTTTAGCCCTGCTCACCGAATACCGCAAAGCCCCATCGGTAACCCGGAGCCGAATCTACCTGGAGACACTCGAAGAGGTTCTGCCCCGCCTGGATGAGATCTATATCATGGACGCCGAAAACGGCGGACTGCTACCGTTGCTGCCCCTGCGCAAGTCGATGGAAGGAGGGGTCAAATAATGAAAGCACCAATTATCCTGATTGTCATAGTTGCATTAATTATAGTCGGCATGAATGGCCTCTACGTGGTTAACGAAGCGGAGCAGGCGATCGTTACCCAGTTCGGCAAGCCGGTAGGTGATGTCGCTGAGCCTGGGTTGAATTTCAAAATGCCTTTTGTGCAGAAAGTCACTCGTTTCGAGAAACGCATCCTGAAATGGGATGGTGACCCTAACCAGATTCCGACCAAGGACAAAAGATTCATCTGGATCGATACCACGGCGCGTTGGCGTATCGCGGATCCTCTGCTCTTTTACACTACGGTCGCCACTGAACGCGGTGCTTTGAGCCGCCTCGACGATATTATCGACTCGGTGGTGCGCGATGCCGTCTCTGGTCGACTGCTGGTGGAGTTGGTGCGCGGTAGCGACTACCTGGCCCAGGGTGAAGTGGAGGAGCGGCTGGAAGTCGAAGGGGTTGTGGTTGAGGCAGAAGACCTGGTCGGCCGCGAGGAGATCATGGCGGGGATTCTGGAGAAGGCCAGAGCCAATACACCTGATTACGGTATCGAGTTGCTCGATGTACAGATCAAGCGCATCAACTATGTCGAGCAGGTGCGTACCCGGGTCTACGAACGCATGATCAACGAGCGCAAGAAGGTTGCCGCCCAGTATCGCTCCGAGGGTGAGGGCGAAAAGGCCGATATCCTTGGTCAGATGGAGCGCGAGCTTAAAGAAATCAGCTCCGAGGCCTATCGCAAGGTGCTTGAGGTGCGCGGTGGTGCTGACGCTGAAGCTGCCGCAATTTATGCCGAGGCCTACAATCAGGACAAGGAGTTCTACACGTTCCTGCGTACTCTGGAATCCTATAAGAAGTCGATCCGGAAAAACGGCCGGTTGGTGATTTCCACCGACTCGGATTATTACCGCTACCTGAAAGAGGCGAAGTGATTCCCTCCGGTAGTTTTCAGGTTGTAAACGACATATAACGATATGGGAGCGGGGATGGTCTTAACGACTATCCCCGTTGCCTTTTTGAACGTTGTCAAACTCTCCTTATGGCCAAACCCTGGAAAACCATCGAAAGTATTAGTACCGACGAAGGTGTACTCGAACTGCGTCAGCGCAATGATCGCGATTTCCTGATTACCGTTGGTGGCCTGGTGCTGATGAACAGTATGGCCAATCGCTCTGAGGTGGTGCTCGGCCAACTGGGCTGCAAGCATCTGAAGAACCATCCCGGGGCACGGGTCCTGGTCGGCGGTCTGGGGATGGGGTGTACCCTCAGGGCCGTTCTCGACTCACTGCCGGTGAACGTCGAGGTGGTGGTGGCCGAACTTAATCCAGTGGTGCTGGAGTGGTGCCGAGGGCCGTTGGCAGATCTGACCGGCGGTGCGGCAAGTGATCCACGGGTTCATGTTGAAATTGCTGATGTGGCGGATTTGGTACGAAATGCCTCCAGAAGCGCCGGTGCCGAAAAGTATGATGCTGTTGTCTTTGACCTCTACAAGGGACCTCATCACCATACCGACAAGCTTAAGGACCCACTCTACGGCAGTCGGGCGATTGAAAATGTCCGATCAGCTTTGAGGCCCGGAGGGGTTTTCACTATCTGGGGCGAGAATTACGATGAAGGCTTCGACAAGAGATTGCGCGAAGCGGGCTTTTCCGTGAGATATGAACGCCCTGGCCGAGGTGGTTTCCGTCACGTAGTGTTCATGGCGAGCTTAGCGAAGACAAGAGGACAAAGAAAAAGCAAGACTTGATTTCCTGATACGATTAAACTCATCAACTGATGATAAAAAAGACAAATACTCCAGCAGCCTGTCGGACAATCAATGAGCTGGCTGCAAATTCGCCTGTTTGGCCCATATTTCAGCTCCTTTTCGACCAATAGCTACGGCTATTACTCTCAAATGAGCCAAAATCTGGTCTCAAACATCCCAAATTTTCGCTTCAGCCCTGATAGTCCGACGGGCTGCTAGACAGGGTCCGAATGAAGTCCCGGCTATCTCCTGAATTATATACGGAACAACTCAAGCAGCTGGTGCAAACTGACATCGGCACTTGTGTTTTCGACGCGTCGCTCGCTGAGCATTCCAGCTGGCAGATTGGCGGTCCTGCCGATCTCTTGGTTGAACCGGAGAACGCCGATCAGGTGGCTTCAGTCGTCCGTTTTGCCAACATTCACCGCATCCCCCTGGTTGTTATCGGTGAAGGCACCAACCTGTTGTTCGATGATGACGGTCTGCGTGGCATAGTCCTCAAGCTGGGTCACAACCTTTCCCAAGTTGCCATTAGCGATAACAAAATTACAGCCGAAGCTGGTGCCTGGGTACCTGGCCTGGCACGCAGGGCGATGCTGGCAGGTCTGGCCGGTCTCGAGCATACCATCGGTATCCCAGGGACGATCGGTGGTCTGGTGCTCATGAACGGCGGCAGCCAGCGCAGAGGCATCGGTGATAATGTGCGATGGGTCTGGATTGTCGATCGTGCAGGAAAACAGGCCCAACTCAGTCGCGAAGAGTGTTCCTTTTCCTATCGTCAGAGCGCCCTGCAGAGGGTTGGTGCTGTGGTGGTCAAGGTGGAGCTGGAATGTGAGCGGGAGCAGCCACAGCGTATTCGTAGGTTGATGCTGGAAGATCTACGTGAACGCCGCCGCAAATTCCCGCGTAAAGAGCCGAACTGCGGCTCGGTTTTTCTCAGTACCAGTGAGATGCATGCGAGTGTCGGTCCGCCCGGCAAGATTATTGAAGAGGCGGGACTCAAGGGCGCGCGCATCGGTAATGCCGAAGTTTCTCAGCAGCATGCAAATTTTATCGTCAATCGTAACGGTGCAACCTCAAAGGATGTTTTAAGCCTGATTGCCCACATTCGCCAGGTAGTGAGTGACAGAATCGGCTTTGAACTCTGCTGTGAGGTTCGTTACGTGAGCCCTGGCGGCGAGATTATGCCAGCACATTCGCATAAAACATCACTTAACGGAGAGGGTCGAAAAGCGACTCAAGTCCGTTGAGCTTGATTTCGTAAACGGCCTGCAACCTCCTGCCAAAAGACCCTTCCGGGAAACCTTTGCCAGCAAACCAGACAAGATAGTCCTCCGGCAGGTCGATGATCAGCCGGCCCTTGTACTTGCCGAAGGGCATGCGTACTGTTATCAGCTTGTGAAACTCAGTGTGATCAATAATGGGAGTCTCGCTCATGAAAGATTACTCGATGGCCTCGATCAGGGCTACCAGATCGATGGTGCTTTTGACTCTTTTCATTTTATGGATCTGCTTGGAGAAAGCCGGAGTATCGATAAAAGCCAGGACATTCTTGACTTTGTCGAGGGTCTGCCTCTCGCCACAAAAAAGCTTGCTGTAGCGGGCTAGAACATCACTCAGGTAACATTGCAGCATGATCGCTGTTTCGCCCTGCGTCGGTTCCTTTATGTTTTTATTCCGCAGACGCTCAAAAAGCAGAGGGTCGGCAATGGCGCTGCGTCCGAGCATCAGTCCGGCCGCGTTGGTGTCTGCCAGGAGAGATAGCCCTTCGGCGGCGGTGAGGATATCGCCATTAGCGATCACAGGTATTGAGGTTTCACGAACGACACGTTTGGTGATGCTGTGATCGGCTGCTCCGGCATACTTTTGCACAACCGTGCGTGGGTGAAGGATCAGGAAGTCGACCTTGGCCTTTTCGAAGAGTGGCAGGAGCGAAAAAATCTGCTCGGGATCGTTGTATCCGGCCCGCAACTTGATGGAAAAAGTTCCGGAGATAGCCATGCGCAGGGCCGGAATGATCTCAGCCAGTTGTTCGGGTTGTTGCAGCATGGCGCCGCCGGTTGCTGCTGTGGTCATCCGCCCGTAAGGACATCCCATGTTGAGATTGATATGGTGGGCGCCAACCTCTTCAGCGCTGCTGACGGCGGCCACCAGGGCTTCGCTGTTGTTGCCGACCAACTGTGTTACCAGGGGGACGTTGTCAGTTGTGCTGGCAGCCTCTTTCAGGTCATTACGTTGCAGGCGCTTGCGACTGACATTGCTGACCCGCATAAATTCAGTGAATACGACATCAGGACGCACCCAGTCGATAAAAAGGGCTCGCATTGCCCGGTTGGTCAACCCCTGCATCGGAGCCAGCATCAGGGGCTTTTCTCCCTTTTGCCAAGGCAGGGTCGATAGATTGTAATCTGCATGAGTGTTGGTAGTCATAGTGAATCCTTTGTTAGCGGTTCACTGGAAAAGGAAGTGGACAGCTGCGTCAGCTTTTGCTGGTTCTGCTGCTGCGCCTTGGGGTATGACACTGCGGGGTATGGCATTGTCGGCAAGCTGCTGAATAGGACTTGCCACATTCTTTGCACTGTTGCATCTTTAAATCGCTCACAGTTTCCTCAAGATATAGTGGATGTTGGTCCGGTTGATACTACAGATTGTATCTTAATCGCTAAACCTACGGCGCGCAAGTCAAATTTTAATCAAAAACACCTTGTTGCCTGTTCTGCAAAGCCGTGCGGCTAAAAGATTCACGAACCTAGCAGCCCGTCGGGCTGCTAGGAGGCTGTTGGGCAATCCGGCCCGCTCTGCTGCGCCTTGCATGAAGAAACTTTTGTTTAGCCATTTCGTTGCCGGTCAGATTTAGGTCTTACCATGAAGCGGGAAAATAAAAAAGGCCGCCCTCAAATGAGATTGGCCTTTTTGGTCAATAATCTGTTAGCGAACAATCAGCCACTCATGCCTAACATGGCCCTGTAATCTTCCTCAACCAATTCCAGGTGATTGTGAGTCGAAGTAGCATTCGCAAGATAGACTCGTGCGATTTCAGGATCATCAATCCTGGCTGCCATTTCGCGCAGACTTTTCTCCAGGGCCTCTTCCTGATCGATCGCAAGTTCCAGAGCTTTACGCTCGTCAAACTCCGAGACCAGGAGACTCTGAAGATTTTTCCACCAACTGGACGCGGTATTCGGCGGAGCATTCATGAATTCCTGGAAAGAAGGGATGTCATCTCCCGAGTAGATTCTGTAAAAGGATTCGGCGTGTTGATATTCTTCTCGGGCGAGTATTTCAAAAGTTTGCCGTGCTTTATCTTCAGCCATGCGTTCAGCTCCGTACTTGTAGTAATCCATGGCATCTTTTTCAGTCTGGATGGAGTCTTTGATCGCTTTTTGCACGTCAATGATTCCCATGGTAAGTCTCCTCTTCTGCTCTTTTTCGCTCATTGTTTAACCGGACGTATTCATAACACATTTTAAGAAACAGGTCTTGCTTTTTATTCTATAGAGATGAGGTTCACAAGCCGTATTTAGACGCATCACACCTCAGTTTGTATGGTTTTTATCATTACAGTACTGTAACCCGGCGGGAAAAGGGGCTGGGTTTGAAATCGTCATAACGTTCGTGTAAGCAGCTTTCGGGCTTCCAGATAATAATCGTGTCACATCTCCGCAATGAAAAAGGCAGCCCTGATCGGCTGCCTTTTTTCTGACATGTTGAGTGTTCTGACTCAGTCGCTGAGCCAGGCGGATAATTCGCTGCGGGTTGCTTCAGCATCACCCGTGTTGAGTTCAATCAATTTGCGCAGGTGGGTCAAGGTTTCGAGGTCTTCGCTGACAAACTTGAAACCGTAACGGTTCTTTTCGCAGTAGATCAGTACTGCCTGAAAGTTGAGTGAAATAGGAGCGCCCGGCAGAGAGATGCAGAGGTTGCATTTGCTTCCAAGGGGGAGTGGTAGTGGGGTATCAGTGCCAACCATGGCTCCCTTCATGGCAACGTCAAGAAGTTCTCCTGACCAGATATTCTGGGCAACAGTCAGTGTGACTTCAGCCTCAAAAGGAATTCTGCGGAAACGACGGTCAGGCATCAGTTCTCTCTTTCGAAAATTTCAGTTTCTAGCAGCCTGTCGGGCTATCAATAAACTGGCTGCTAGGAGTCTGTCGGACTATCCATGAGCCAGCTGCAAATCCAGCTGTTTGGTCCATATTTCGGCTCCTTTTCGATCAATAGCTACGGCTATTACCCTCAAATGAGCCAAAATCTGCCCTCAAACTTCCGAATTTTCGCTTCGGCCCGTATAGTCCGACAGACTCCTAGATACGTCATGTATGCTGAAACTCTAACGTAAAAAGACAGTGAGGCAAGTTGTGCTCAAGGTGAAGTGGCTTCTGTCGGTTGTGGTGAGTCGAAACCAAGGTCACAGGATTCAAAAAAACTGAGAACCAGCCGGTAGGTTATCCCCCACAGAAGAGGTTGCTGTGGGTCAAGTATCTCGACGACAGGATGGGTGTGTTCCTCACCATGATAAAAGAAGGTCCTCTGTTGCTGCCGTTGCGGTTCCATCAGCTTTGCCAGTGGACACCAGAAGGTCGCGGCAACTTCATGGTTTGGCTGCAATGTTGTCGGTTCCAGAAGTTGATAGACAAAACAGGAAACGAGCACCGGCAATGTTGCAGCATAGAGATCATTGATGCGACCGAGGTATTGGGCTCGTCCCAGATCAAGGGCAAGTTCTTCAAAGGTTTCTCGTTCGGCGGCTTGTTGCGGTGATTCATTTTCCGAGTTCAGTCGCCCGCCAGGGAATCCGATGTTTCCCGACCACGGATCCCGATCGTGCTCTGCGCGAATAATAAAGAGGGCTTCTGGAGAAAGAGGCCCCTCTCTGAGGAGTAAGGCGACAGCGGCATGCCCCTGTCGGTTGTCGGGAATCAATATCTCAGCGCGATGATTCGCCAAAGCATTCGTGATGCTTGCGAGGTTTAATTTGTCAGCAGGAGTCATGATGGCAGCAATTGATTCAATCTGTCGAATAGTGGTCCTTCTTTTTCTCCATCTCCGTAGCGTAACGGGCCAGGACAGCACGGCGGGTCAGCATGAAGAGCACTTGGTGAGGATTTCCCTCGGCAACGACCGGAATTTCCTCCAGACTGCGGCTGGAGAGTTTGCGCATGACTTCTGTCAGCGACTCGTCGGGAGTCGTCGTGATAACGTGGGAGGTGGCTATATCCCGTGCCAGAATCAGGCTGGGGGGGAGATCTTCGGCCAGAATCCGGCGGATATCGTTAACAGAGAATATGGCGGTCATGCGCATGTTGTCATCAACAACCGGATAGTACGCCCCTTCGGCATTGGCAATAAGCTTGAGGACCTCCGGCAAGGGCAATCCTTCGGCAACCAGAGTCGGTTTTCGGCCGTGATCGTCCAGGTCTTCGACCCGCAGTCCCTCCAGAACATCGACGATGAATTCACCGAGGTGAACCGGCGAGTCGATGCGGCTTTTGACCTGCTTATGGTAAATTGAATTGCGTGGGAAGACGATCATGGCCACGGTACAGACCAGCATCAATGGTGCTAGAAGACCATAATTGCCGGTCAGTTCGCTGACCATGATCAAGGTGGCTATCGGTGCTTTGGATACGGCAGAAAAAAAGCCGGCCATGCCGATCAGAACATAGGCCCTTGGTTCAAAAATAAGAGTCGGGAAGAGCGCTTCCGCGGACGCGCCGAAAGCGCCGCCAAGCATAGCGCCGATGACCAGGCTGGGAGCAAAGACGCCACCGGAGCCACCGGAGGAGATCGTCAGGCTGGTGGCCAGGATCTTGGCCAGGGCAACCAGCAGCATGATCCAGAGAGCTACTTTTCCGTAAAGGGCGGCCTGTACCATGCCGTAGCCCGAGCCAAGCACTTGAGGAACCACCATGGCCAGCAGGCCAAGCAGCAGCCCGCCGACAGCAGGTTTCAGCATGACCGGAAAATCCCACTGTTTGAAAAGATGCTGGGCACCGTAAAAACACTTTACATACAACTTGCCAAGAGCTGCACAGATGATGCCGAGCAGCAGGAAGAAGATGAGCTCCCGCGGATGCTCGAAGCTGAAGTGCGGGGTTTCCAGAAGGGGCTTCCATCCGGTGGTGGCCCCGAACAGGGAGAAAGCTGTAATCGAAGATATGATAGCCGGAATCAATCCTTCATGTTCGAATTCCGGGTTCTTGTAAAGCACCTCGACAGCAAACAGTGCGCCGCCCAGGGGCGCGCGAAAGGTGGCGCCGATACCGCCTGCCATTCCAGCCAGCAGCAGAATCCGCCGGTCAGCAGAGGTCAGCTTGAGTTTGCTGGCAATAAATGAACCGAATCCAGCGCCGATCTGTGCGATCGGCCCCTCACGACCGGCTGAACCACCGGTTCCGATAGTCGCCATGGAAGCGAGACCCTTGATAATTGGAACTCGTCCCCTGATAATGCCGCCCTTGTTGTGAAAGGCGTCAATGGCGGCATCAGTACCATGGCCTTCGGCCTCAGGGGCAAACTTGAAGACCAGGAAACCGGAGACCAGGCCGCCAATGACCGGGATCAGAAAGAGGAACCAGCGGTGATCCATGGCCAAGGTGTCGATCATATGATCACCTATGGCCAGAACTGCCTCCGCGCCCTCTCCCGGAGGATTGTAGCCTGCCAGGTTGTTGAGGAAAAGGTGCTCGATGCTGTTGGTGGCAAAGTAGAAAAGGACGGCGGCACTGCCAGTGACCAAGCCGACCATGACGCTGAGAATCACAGGGCGGGTCAGCAATCGCCAGTCGATTTTTTTCAGATTATCGAAGAAATAGTTGATGTTTGGCACGGTTACAGGGCTTTATTTTTGAAGATTTCGGTTTGTCAAAAGACAGCTGTCATTCCTGTCGTCTGAGGAGGATAAATACGGTAGCCGCCAGGCGGCTAGTACCTTTCTTCTTGTCGCTGCAAGTCGGCTTTGACTTTATCGACCCATTCAGTATCGATCAGCTTGATTTTTTTCAGGTAGCCGGCAGAAATCATTGTGCTGCCTTCTCTGGTCTTCATGAATGAACAGACCATGAAATTTGAATAATCGAGTTTTTTCCATAGCCGTTCCTGCGTTGCCTCCGGGAGGGGGTACTCCTGTTGCAGTTCGGCCAGCAGGAAAGCTTTATGATCCTCAATTTTCGGTGTTGTATAATTGAGGTAAACCAGACCGACAACCAGGACGAAGAGGATAATACGTGTAAACATGATGTTGAAAGCTCCCGAGATGTTAAGTAAAAACGCCTCAGGATAGCGCAAAAGTATGCCAATGAACAGGAATTACCCGAGACGCTTGAAATTAACGTACTGTTGCACCGAGTTCGACCCGGGCGCGATCGGTTGTCTCCTGAGCCGGTGGCGCCGTGATGTCCGGTTTCTTTAAAAAGAGTCTTTCCGGTGCCAGTTGACCTTTTTCAATCAGGAAGTTCTGTACCGCTATGGCACGTGCCTCGGCGAGATCAGACAGGTTGTCCTGAGTAACCGACGTGTTGGTGTAGATCAGTTTCTCCATTTCGGATTCCGGCAGTTTTTTCGTCATGCCGATAAAGTTGCTTGGTTTGGGGAAGTCTGCTTTGCGGTAAACCTGCCAGAGATAGTCGGCATACTCTTCTGCAGGGACAACCACATCCTCCTCTGTGGTCTCTTCCGGCAATTTCTTCTCCTTGACCAGATCAAGGTACTTGAGGCGCTTGATCTCACCGCTGAGTTGCTCCCTGCGGTAACCCTCGGCATCATTGTCCGGGTCGATAAACCCACTCACCTCAACATCCAGGCTTGGACGGTCCACCAGGGCTTGAGCCATTTTCTGCAGCTTATCCTTTTCTGCGGCGCTCAGACGAGCAGAGCCATATTCGAAGCTGACGTTGCTGAAATCCTCTTCGCCTCCACCGATCAGGGCCCCGAGCAGGGCAAATGGCGAGGTGGCTGCCTTGACCAAGAGGTTCTTGATGACTGTCCAGACCACTCCCGCCGATGCTGAACTGCGGGTCGTCTAGGCTGCCGTACACCGGGATGTCGAGGTGGATCTCGCCGTTGCTATCCTTGAGTAAGGCGACGGCCAGTTTGACCGGCAGACCGGTCGCCTGTTCACTCTCAACGGCCTTGCCGAAGGTAAACTGGTCGAGGAAGACTTCGTTTTTGGCTTTGAGTTGATCATCCTCGATGTAATATTCCAGCATCAGGTTGAGCTTGCCCTTCTCGATCATGTAGCCGACATAGGTGCCGGAGTAGGGCGAGAGGGGCCCCAGTTCTATATCGTTGAAATTGAGTTTGAGATCGAGGAAGAGTTTCTCTGCCAGAGGGTTGATCGTTCCCGTTGATTGCCAGGGGTGATTGACCTCGCAGTCGTCCCCTGAGATCGACTTCGGCACGAGTTGTCGGGTTGGAGCTGAGGCCCCGGATTCTGCCGCCCAGTTCACGCATATCCGCCCTGAACGGTCGCGGCAGATTGCGGTCGGTGAAATCGACCTGGCCTCCTTGCAGGGTGACAGTTCCTATGCTGATTTCGGGTGACGGTGATGACCCTTCAGCGGTCTCTTCAATCACCTCAACGACCTCTTCAGTCAAGGGAGTCTCTGCACTTTCCGCGTCCATCCCTGCTTCACCGGAAGTCACTACGGGAGCTTCTTTGCGGAAGGCTTCGGTCAGGTTAAGGCGTGCCTCTTCATCGATAAGAATCTTGGCGAAATAATCGCTGAGGGTGATCGATTTGATCTTCAGGGTCAGAGGTTCTGCCTGGCCGTTGATCCCGGCGAATTGCAGGCTGTCCCATTTCAACAGGTCCTCCTGGTGCAGGCTGTCGAGCAGGTAGAAGCGGCTGATGCCGACGTCGCCGTCGATGGTGGCCTGCAAAGGTTCGGTACCGGCATTGACAGTGCTTTCCAATCGTGCATCGAGATAGCCGTCGGCGAGCACCAGGTTCGCTTGTTCGGCAATGTATGGGGCAAAGGTTGCCAGGGGGATTTTTTTGAGGCGGGTGTTCATTTTGACCGATAGGTCGGCGAGTGAGGCAGTTCCCTCAATCTCGATACGCCCCTTACGCTGGAAAATTGTCGAAAAGACAAAAGGACTCTCTGTTCTCTCCGGTGCCGCCAGGTTGTTGAAGGTCAGGTTGAAGTCGCGGGCTTCTATTCGGGCAGGAGTCGCAGGCAGGTTGTCGTCGACTTCAAATGCCCAGTTTTTAATGGCGAGTTCTCCTATATGGTAGCTGAAAACCGGACCTTCCTCTGTGACTACCGAGGCAGGTTGCTCGTCTGGAGCCTCCGTCAACTTTTTCAGAATCGGAAAGTTATTTGAAAGGAAGGACCATTGTCCTTCGGGACTGCGCGAGAAATTGACACGACCGTCTTCGTAGCGCGCTGTGCCAACCTCCAGTCGCTTCTTGCCCAGGTCGAAGGACAGGTCGGAGATATTGACCAGGGCAACTCCCAGTCCTTCCCGTTCATTGAAAGCCATGTAGGCGTCTCGCCATGTGATCATGCCGTCGCTGATCAGCAGTGGTTGCTCCGGGCTGATCGCCAGGTTCGTCTGGAGGTCAAGTCTTCCGCCGAGAGGTACGGAATAAATGTCTTGGTAATAGGGCTCGTAGGCCGCCATGTGGATGTTGCGCAATTCGGTCTGCAGGGCCAGGGTGAATGGATCAAGCAAGAAGTGACCGTTGAGCGTGATGATCTCCTCCCGGTCTGTTTCCAGTGAGAGGCTGAGGGGGACCCTGCTCTTTGCATCAAGAGAGAAATCCCTGATGTCTATGTTGATCTCCCGGGCTGCCGTATCAAATCCTCCTGCCGGGAGGTTGTCTTCGAAAAAGACCACACCATCTCGGATCTCGATCTTATCGACCAGGAGCTTGAAAGGCGTTGATTCTTTCTCTTGCTCTTCCTGAAGGGCTTGCTCTGTTTCTGTCGGGGCCATGCGAGCATGATTCCATTCGCCTTGCCGATCCCGTTTCAATTGAACCTCGAGATTGTAAACGCGCAAAGCCGAGAGATGGATATCCTGCTTCAATGGTTGTGATGGCGCGATCTCGATCTGCAACAGTGGCAGGAAGAAGAGCCTCTCCTGCAACCGATCCCAAATGTCGAGAGACAACAGGTCAATCTGTCCGCTCAATTCCAGCTCACCGCCTGTCTCAGCCGAGATTCGGTAGAGAATATCGAGGTCGAGGTTGAGTTTGCCGTTGCGCAGTTCTACAGGCAGATCCATCGGGAGATAGCCAAGATAGAACGGCAGGTCGATGTTATTCAGGACAAGATCGAACTGCATCTCCTGACTGCTGGTGAATGGTTTCAGCTTGCCTTCAAGATTGATGGGAGAATCGTTGATCACTGCCTGGAATAGTGGTTGTGCCGGAGCCTCAACCATGTAGGGGAGGTTGCCGATGGACGGCAGCACCAGCCGCAGGTCGCGGATCGTATGGTGCACTTGTTCCTCAAGGCTGCTATCGACAAGATCGATCCGGCCGTCGTTGATCGAGATGTTGTTGACCGAGAACCGGAACGGTTTGCCGGCTGGTTTGTCCGGAGCTTCCTCTTCACCCTGTTTCGGGATCAGGTCACTGAAGTTGAAGATATCTGCTGTCAATCGCTCCAGGTGGATTGCGGGGCGATCAAGCCGCAGTTCGTCGATCACCGGCGCCAGATGATAAAGCGATGCCATACTCAGAGAGACTCGCAGCAGATCCCAGGAGACGAATGATCGGGTCGGGTCCGCATCACTCAACTGAAGTTTGCGGATCTCGAGGCTGAGACTGAAGGGGTTGATACTGATTGATTCGATCTTGAGGGTTCGGCCAGTCTCTTCAGTGGCCCAGCTACCGGCGCGGTCGATGATCACTCCGGGCAGGATGAGCATAATGAAGATCAGGGCAAGAAGAAAGGTGACCCCGCTTGCCAGAATAAAACGTTTCCAAGTGAACATAAGAGCGCAACCTTAAAGGAATTGATACCTGAACCTGAAGCCGTCAGTTAATTACAGAGCCAGGAGGCTGTCGGACTATACGGGCCGAAGCGAAAATTCGGAAGTTTGAGACCAGATTTTGGCTCGTTTGAGAGTAATAGCCGTAGCTATTAGTCGAAAAGGAGCTGAAGTTTGGGCCAAACAGCCGGATTTGCAGCCGGATCTGGATAGTCCGACAGCCTCCTAGACTAAATGCTAGCAGGTAAGTTGCCTGATGCAATGAGGTTGTCGGACGAAGTTGACCCCGCTGAACAATTTTCTTGACATGATTTAAACGAACGTTTAAATCATGCGTATGATTTTGTCTGATATCCCTCTTTTTTGCAGCTGGTCGCCCGACAAGCTGCTCGTGGAGTTGTTACCATCTAATGAGCCAACCAGATACTAAACAGAGAATCCTCAATGCCGCAGAGCACCTGTTCTCCATGGACGGCTATCATGTTACCTCTCTACGCAGTATAACCACTGTGGCTGCAGCCAATCTGGCTGCGGTCAACTATCATTTCGGCAGCAAAGAGGCACTTCTCGAAGCAGTGATTCTGCGCCGGCTGGACCCCCTCAACGAGGTTCGTCTCAGTCAGCTAGAAGCTTTGTTACAGGAAGCAGAGCAGGCCGAAGATACGCCGGCCTGCCGTGACATCTTGCGGACATTTATCGAGCCGACCTTGCGTTTGCGTCAGCAGGGGGGTGATGCAGAGGATTTCATTGCTCTGATTGGCAGGATACTCGCCGAGCCGCGTGGCCTTGCCATGTCAATTTTCATCCGTCATATGGGGCCACTGATGACCCGGCTGTTTCAGGCTCTGGAACTCTCGCTTCCCGAGTTGTCGCGTCAGACGCTTTTCTGGCGGCTGCATTTTACTCTCGGTTCCCTGAGTCACATTATGCGTTGTCATGAGCGTCATTCGATGGCGCCTGAAGATATCAGTGTCGATCTGCCTGTCGATGAACTGGTCGAAATCTTCCTTGACTTCGCGACAGCTGGTATGGAGGAGACAAAATGATGATGCGTCTTACAGCTCTCCTCATGGGGTTGTTGCTGGCGGGTTGCTCGTTGCATACCCCGGCGGTTGTGGAACTACCTGTGGAGCCATCGCCGGAATATCTTTCTAATCAAGCTGATGGTCAGCCCGGATTGCCGCTTGATCAATGGTGGTTGTCTTTCCATGACGAGCGTCTCAACCTCCTGATGGCAGAGCTTTTTGCTCAGAACCTGGAGCTGACCCAGTCGCTTGCACGTCTGGAGCAGGTCGAATCACTTTTCAGAATCACCCGTAGCGCCCAGTCGCCACAACTTTCTGCCGGAGCCAGTCAGGGTCGATCGCAGCAGCCTGGCCTGAATGATAATTTTATCGGTAACAACCAGCAGTTGTCATTGGCGGCAGGTTTTGAGGTCGACCTGTGCAGACGGTCTACCTCAGCCTGTCGGCACGTCTGGCAGATCTTTACTTTCTTGCTGTTGAGCAGCGGGCTCAGCTGGCACTGACCGACCAGTCTATTGCTTCTTTTGCCGATACGGTCGTGCGTGTCGAAAGTCGTTACCGCGTGGGTTTGGTCCCGGCCGTCGATATGTACCAGGCCCGTCAGA
>PVMK01115205.1_pt1 | contig 39541 bp, 37 predicted proteins | sample 1853481 | NCBI WGS metagenome assembly PVMK01 (sample SAMN08533507, study PRJNA380276) | Marine sediment metagenome, whole genome shotgun sequencing project.
CGCTGTCGAATACGGACAACCAGTCATCGAAGCGCAGAAACTCGAGCTGCCCGGATAACCTCATTTTACCGATGGCAAAATCCTCTACGCTGATCTGCATCGGCACAGTTCACGCGGATCGCTCGCTTCGCCTTGGACGGGGTCAGTTTCATCGAGATAAAGACGATCCATATCCAGCACCATGGGCCGGCTCTCGTCGGCTCCTAACGGAACCCGGACCGTACCCGCAACACCAGGTGAATTAACCACGACCTGCCAGTCCTGAGATTCGCGCTGCGCATCAACCTCTACATCACGGTAGAGCAGACCGAAAATCGCCAGCTGATCAATATTAAAGCTCGCCTGGCGGTAAACCTCGGACCACCGGTCATCGAATTCGTCATCGCTGTCGAATACGGACAACCAGTCATCGAAGCGCAGAAACTCGAGCTGCCCGGATAACCTCACGCCAGGCTCTGACGGCATCAATGCAACAGCCGATCCGGCGTGAATTGCACCGCGCTCAATCATCCAGTCGTCATTGTCGGACTCCAGACGCACTGCCCAGGAAATTCCGCGGCCCAGTCGCGCGAATATTTCAAGAGCCTCATCCTCGGGAAAAACAATGTCCAGATCCATCGGTTCGAGCGAGCCCGATTCTTTATCCAGCGGAATCGGAAAGCTGCTGCTCAGATACTCCAGATCCGAACGAACCAGAATATGCAGCGGCGCAACTTCCTGATCCGGATACCGTGCCGGAATCATCGCCATGGCATTCCAGGCCGCACGACCATCAAAACGCTCGCCGGCAGGAAGATTAAGCACTGTCGTCCATTTTCTGATCGGGGTAGCGCCTTTTACGGACGCATAATGACTGTACAAACTATTATTCTGCTCGCAGGGCGAATTTTGATATCGACCGGCTCATCCAGCAGCATGGCCTGCAGTCCATCTGCATGGATTTGTGTATTCCGAATGCGTATCGGCCCCCGGATTGCCGTGAACCCAAAGTCCAGCCCATCCAGACCCAGGTTGAATCCCTGCGCCTGAAGATCAAGCGTCATATCAAATTCAGCCGGCGCTAATACGGGAATTTCCAGCGCCATTGACGCAATCATTTCACCTGAACCGTTGAGCCGCGAGAAAGTTGGCCCCAGCATCCCTGCGATCGGTGTAGATCGCAGTAAATCGAGCAATTCCGGAACACTGATGGTCTGCTCCGCTGAAACATTCAGAATACCCTTGCGTATATCATCCATACGCAGTTCACGGTCACGCATAGGAACACCGGCAATCAAACCACTGTTCCTGCGCGTATAAAGACTGACGCCGTCGAAAATAATGTTCGCCGACATATCTTTAATACGCGGCCATCCGGGTGCGTAGTCAAACTCGCCATTGACCACATCGAAGTCAATACGGAATACGCCCTCTCCCTGATCATAGGGAAACTCTCGCAACGCGCCACGGAACTTCAGTTCGCCGCCGGTGAAATCACCGGCAACGATGGCCCGGCTCAACCATTTACCAATGGCAGGGGGAAATTTACGCAGCGGCAGATAACGCATCAACTGTGATGCATCGCCTTTATTGAGCACGGCGGTAAGATCAAGAAATGGCGAACTGCCGTCACGTGGAAAACTTAATTCAAAACGCGAACTCGCTTCCAGATCGGGCGTCACAATCTGCACGCTGTCGCTCAGTACACGCACGTAGCTGCTTGTTACACGCCAAATCAGAAAACCATCAATCAGTTTCGTTGTGATCGGCCCGATAAAAATATCCGGGACATTGAACTCGGAATCCCGACTCGTCACCTGCAATCTTCCGCCATCCTGATCGATGGCCGCCGTGCCGCTTAAGCCGACCGCGCCCAGCCCGTCAGCAGATATCACAACGCCGAGGCGATCAAACTGCATGGTCATCTGATAAGTCAGCGCACCGTCAGCGGATGTTTCGAGGTTCAGATCAAAACCTTTAATGTCACCGCGGATATCCTGCGGCAGTACCGATTCTCTTACCGGCGCTGATGCAACGGCGGTAATAATCGGGTAAATATCATGCAAACGAATAAAGTCTGCATGACCCTTGAGGAACCGGTGATTCGTCACTGCATCCCGGCGAAAACTGAGCGACATGTCACTTTCGGGCCAGGTATTACCATCACGCATCAATTGGAGAGCGCTGGCTGACATCACCCACCCGTCATCCCGCGCTTCCCATTCAAAACGACCGTCTATGACCTGATAATTGATTGCAGTCTCCGGGGTATCACCGACGGCAACATCGCTCAGATCAAGATCAACGGCGACACTAAGCGGTTGTTTCCCGGCGAACCTCACCCAACTGACGACACTGCCCCAACCGACCTGAAGAGGCGTTTCCATGGCCAGCCCGAAATCAAGCAGCCGGGCTACATCCAGGTCCTCACCGGCCATATAAGCCGTCCACTCCGGAGACTCCTGGTCCAGGGTTTCCCCGGATTCGATCAGTGCACGCGGAACCTCAGCTGATATCTCGATTTGCCGACCGAAGGATTCCGGTAACTGCAGCTCTCCATCGATTTCGATCAACTCAGCGGAAATATCCAGTTCGAGTTCATCGACCAAAAAATCCAGCCGCTCGTCCGTCCGGCCTGTATCGATATACATGACCTCTATGTCGCGCAGCTTTAACTGTATCTCCGGGATAACAGTCAATTTATTTTGCGGCAGAAGCTCTTCAAGCGCCTGGCCCTGAAAAAGAAATCCACCATCGGGATTTCTGCTTAACTCAACGCGTGATTCCGACACTCCCAGGCGGCTCAGGACAAACTTACGATCACGCAGAAGTCTCAGAAGACTGACGCCAACGGTCAGTTTTTCGGCATTTAGCAGCAAATAGGCGCCGTCCTGCGTCGAAATACTGACGTCGATGAATTGCAGCTCGGGACCTGCCAGTGGCCAACTCGCACTGATGCCGGCAAAATTGACTTTAAATCCGGTGGCTGCAGAGGCCCACCGCCGAATCTCATCCTGATATTCGGATGCCAGCGGCAACAGCAGGCGTGCAGTCCCGACCAGCAACGCGAGAATAATCACACCGGTTGCTGCTATATAGGCCAGCCAGTTAAGAAGTTTTTTTAGAATCGCTCCTGTTGTCATTTTGCGGAAATCTTTGCCTGCTTAAACCAATACAACGTCATACTGGCCCTGAAAATACATCGCTTCTGCCTGAAGCCGGATAGGTTTACCCGTAAACTCTTCCAGCTCCGCGAGGCTCCGGGATTCTTCATCAAGTAACATTTCAATCACATCCTGATGTGCCAGCACGACCAACTCTTTGAACTTGAACTGACGGTGCTGACGCAGTATTTCGCGGAAAATTTCGTAGCATACCGTCTCCGCCGACTTGATATACCCGGTTCCCTTACAAGTTGGACAAGACTCGCACATGATATGTTGCAGGCTTTCCCGAATTCGCTTGCGCGTCATCTCCACAAGCCCGAGCCCTGAAACCTGAGCGACCTGGGTTCTTGCATGGTCACCGGCCATCGCATTCTCGAGAGCCTCCATCACCTGCTCCTGATGGGTCGTTTCCAGCATATCGATAAAATCAATAATGATAATGCCGCCAAGATTGCGCAGGCGAAGCTGTCTGGCGATTGCAACCGCAGCTTCGAGGTTGGTTCGGAATATTGTCTCTTCCAGGTTTCGGTGGCCGACGTAGGCACCCGTATTGACATCAACCGTGGTCATCGCCTCTGTCTGATCGAAAACGACATGGCCACCCGACTTCAGGTCAACCTTGCGCTTTAGCGCTTTTTGAATCTCATCCTCAACACCGTAGAGATCCAGTATCGGACGACGACCGGAATACAGCTCAATGACGGGGGTCAGATCGGGCATAAAGACATCGGCAAATTCTTTCAGTCGGTTAAACTCTTCTTCCGAATCGATGCGCACGCGCTCAATTTCCAGACTGGCCAGATCACGAATAACCCGCGTAGCCAAAGCCAGATCCTCGTGAACCAGGTCTGTGGATGATGCACGCCCGAAAGCCTGCCCGATGATCCCCCACAGCTTGTTCAGGAATACCCTGTCAGCCTGTAGCGCATCCGCAGTCGCGCCCTCAGCCGCGGTTCTGACGATATAACCGTGGCCTGAACCGTCAGAGTCAGCCTGCTCGAGAATGCCTTTTAACCGGGAACGTTCATCCTCATCTTCTATTCGTGTTGAGACGCCAATGTTGGAATCTCCGGGCAATAACACCAGGTAACGGGATGGAATCGTAATGAAGGTCGTTAGACGAGCACCCTTTGTGCCCATCGGCTCCTTCAGAATCTGCACGAGCACGTCCTGACCTTCATGCAGAAACTCGCGAATATTCGCCTGTTTCGCTGCATCTCCGGGTAATGCCTGCCCATCAGGTCCGGCAATATCAGACATATGCAAGAATGCCGTGCGATCCAGGCCAATCTCAAGAAATGCCGCCTGCATGCCCGGCAAAACTCTCAACACCCGGCCCTTGTATATATTCCCGATCAGTCCGCGTCGCGACGCCCGTTCGATCAGGACCTCCTGCAACACGCCGTCCTCGACGACAGCCGCGCGCACCTCGCGCGGCGTAACGTTGATCAGAATCTCTTCTCGCATGGTGTTTAGTGACTACCTTTTAAGGAGATGCACGCCTGCCGACTCAAGCAGGCGTGCGGTTTCGAACAGCGGCAGTCCCATGACGCCGGAGTAGCTACCGGTAAGTTCCTCTACGAAAACAGCACCCAGACCCTGTATCGCATACGCTCCCGCCTTGTCGCGGGGTTCACCAGTATCCCAGTAGGCCGTGATCTCGTCATCTGACAATGCTCTGAACCGGACCTGCGACCGGCTGACAGCAACATTTTCAACCGACCCCCGAAAAACCGCCACACCGGTGCATACTTCATGCACGCGGCCGGAAAGACGGGTCAGAATCCGCCGTGCATCGGCTTCATCGACCGGTTTTCCAAGTATATCCTCGCCGGCTATGACGGCTGTATCAGCAGCCAGAACCGGCACATCCGTCTGGCCCAGAGATTTCAGAGCCGCCCGGCCCTTGCTCAGCGCCAGCCGGCGAACGTAGTTCTCGCCTGATTCGCCCGGATCACGAACCTCGTCCACGCTGCCGGGCACAAGCCGGCACTGAACACCCAGCTGACCGAGCAATTCCCGGCGCCGTGGCGAGGCTGAGGCCAGGTAAATCCAGCCTGGTTCAACATCGGTCACGGGGTTCACGAGCGGTGGTACGGATGGCCCTGCAATACGGTCCAGCCCCGGTAAAGCTGTTCAGCGAGCAAAACCCGGACAAGACCATGCGGAAGGGTCAGACGAGACAGGGACCATTGACGACCTGCGGCCTTTAGACAGCGATTCGATAATCCGTCGGGCCCGCCAACCATCAACACGATCCGGGAATAGTGATCCAGCCAGTCGCGCATCTCATCGGCAAGCTCCAGGGTGTCCCATTGTTTCCCGGACTCATCCAGGGCAATGATCCGTTGTGCGCCCTGTGCGCGACGAAGCAGTTGATCAGCTTCCTTTTCGATGGCCGTGGAGACATCACCCCGGCTGGTTCTCTTGCCTGCCGGGACTTCCGTGAGCTCCAGGTTAAGATGAGCCGGCATTCTTTTTTTATACGTATCGAAACCGTCATACACCCAGGATTGCAAACGGGTACCGACCGCAAGAATGGAAATCTGCATCAGTAAGCATTCTCGACATTAGCCGACTCGTCGTCCCCGGACATATCCCAGAGATTCTCAAGTTTATAAAAATCACGAATACGCGGCTGCATGATGTGCACCACGATATCGTCCAGATCAACCAGCACCCACTCGCCATGCTCCTTGCCCTCGACACCCAGAGCAGCATGACCGGCCGCTTTTGTTCTCTCGATGATCCGGTCGGCAATCGAACTCACGTGACGACCTGACCCGCCACTGGCAACAACCATGTAATCCGTCAGGGAAGTCAGCCCCCGAACATCCATGACCCGCACGTCCCGGGCTTTCATATCGTCAAGCGTCTCTTCAGTCAGACTCAGTAAATCCTTGCTATGCACTAAAATGAACCTCCTTTGATGTATTTTTTTTCAGTTTCTCTTTCCTGTAACAACCCGAATCGGAAATAATTTGTCGGACAGCGCCGGTCACCAGAAAACGGGGGTCCCGGCCGCTACTCACGAGTTGCCGGATCGCCGATGATGAAATCTCCAGCTGAGCGGCAGCGCACAGGACAACACGCCCGGCATCCTCCGACAGCAGCGCAGCAGGTTGGTCAACCCGTCGCCGGGCATACAGTTCTGCCATGGCACCCTGGTCGGGCATGGCCGCTCCGGGTCGCGTCACCACGATCAGGTGCGCAAGCTGCAGTATGTCCTGCCAGCGATGCCAGGTATCGAAGCCCAGAAAAGCGTCCATCCCCAGGATAAGCCCGGGGCGCCGGTCAGGCATTTCCGCACATAACGATTCCAGCGTGTCGATCGAATAAGAAGGACCGGGGCGGCGTAATTCACGGTCATCAACGACGAATCCGGACTGCGATGCGGTCGCGGCACGCAGCATTTCGAGTCTTGTATCCGCAGGCGCAAATGCGGCCTGACGGTGCGGCGGCATGCCGCAGGGAATAAAACGGATCTCGTCCATCGACAGATAATCGAGCAGATCACTCGCTATGCGCAGATGTCCAAGATGAACCGGATCGAATGTGCCGCCGAAGATTCCGCTGAGTTTCATCAGCACCTCAGGATCGAACCCGGGAGTCACGTCCGCCAGACCCCGACAATGTCAGAGTCAGCTCCATTAAGGCATTCCAAGTCTGACCGAAGCGGGCGCCTTTGATGATGCGGTCTGTTTCACTGGCGCGCCGTAAAAGTTCGCGCGCCGATACGACATCAAGTTGACGGGCAGCGTGGCCGATCAGGTTTTGCCGGGCTTGCCAGACACGGGCATCGCTCATGGCCCTGCCGGCAGATAAGCCGCGATCAATGCCATGAACCACGTCGGTCAGAACGCTGATTTCACGCCCCAGGCTCCACATCACCAGTGGCGCAGCAACACCTTCGCGCTTCAGACCCTGAAGAATTCGTGCTGCGCGCCGGCCGTTCCCGGCCAGCGCTGCATCAGTCAGCTGGAATACGTCATAGCGGGCCCCGTCGGTCACCGCATCACGCATGGTATCGATGTCGATATGCGTTCCGTCCGCCAGTAGCGCCAGCTTGTCGATCTCCTGCCTGGCGGCCAGAAGATTGCCTTCAACACGTGCTGCCAGCAGGTCCAGCGCATCCGCATCACAACTTAAACCCGCCTTTTCCAGCCGGCCTTCGATCCATCGCGGCAAACTGCCACGATCGGGCGCATGATGATTAATCCAGACACCTTCTCTGGCAAGCGTCCTCGCCCACTTGGAATTTGCCGCTTGCTTGTCAAGCCTCGGCATTATAAAAATCAGAATCGTATCGGGTATCTTGTCTACAACCAGCGTGACGATTTTTTTCGCGCCCTTTTCACCCGGCTTGCCGGTGGGCAGGCGCAGCTCAATCAGACGACGGGGTGCGAACAAAGAAAGGTTCTGCAAACCGGCTTCGAATTCATCCCAGTCGAAACTGCGTTCGACCAGATGGGCTTCCCGCTCATCGAAGCCGTTCTTGTGCGCCGTCTCGCGAATCTCATCCAGAGTCTCCTCGACGAGCAGCGGCTCGTCACCGGAAAGCAGATAAACACCCTGAATGCCGGAAGACAGATGCGACGTTAATTGCTGAGGATTCAGCTTCACGCGGTTACTCGGCCACCTGATTCCAGTCGATGGACTCCTCTTCGAGCAATATCGGAATGCCTTCCCGAACCGGATAGACCAAACGTCCGTCCCGGGTCACGAGCGCTTCGGCCAGTGAATCCGACAGACCGGATTCACCATGATTTTTAACCTCACCCGCCTGAATGTGCGCATTAAGCTGGTCCAGCCGTTCACTGTCGAGCAACTGCAGGGGCAGCTTCGTAAGCGGGCAGCAGATTATGTCTAATAGCCGTTTGTCCATATTTGTCGAATCAATAACTATCGGGAATATAGCACAGGACCCCGTAACCACCGTGCCACAAGGCTTGAAAAGTCTACGATGCCTCTTAAGCGTCATCATGGCTGTGCGGGCCGGAACTATCGGGCACGGGATCAACACCACCCGCTGAAAACGGATGGCAACGCGCGATACGCCGCAGAGCCAGCCAGCCGCCACGGGCCAGACCGAAGCGACCTATGGACTGGGCCGCATATTCCGAGCAGGTGGGGTAGAAACGGCAGCGCGAACCAATGACCGGTGAGATGATTCGACGGTAGCCGTTAATGAACCACAGCGCTATACGAGCCTGCGGGGTCGCGGCCTTTGCAACGCAACTTTTCGAAGCCGGTGGTTGAGCCTCACTCAGCGGCGTATTCATGGGCAGCTTTTTTAATGGCCTGAATCATCGCGGCCAAACCATTACTCCTCGTCGGACTGAGGTGTTCGTTCAAGCCAATCTCTTTAACAAATTCCGGCGGCGTTGCGATGATATCGCGGGGCAGTTGATTGTTATAGACACGCATCAATATCGCTATCAGCCCCGAGACGATCGCTGAATCGCTGATCGCCTGAAACGTGAGTCGCTGATCACTGTGATTTATTTTGAACCACACCTGGGACTGACAACCACGAAGTTTATTTTCTTCGGTACGCCACTCCTCCGGAAATTCGGGCAGTTGTTTTCCAAGGTCGATAATGTATTGATAACGGTCGACCCAGTTATCGAAGAACCGGAAATCCTCGATCAGCGCCTGTTGTGCCTGTTCAATCTCGCTCATTACAACACCATCAGGTACGACGCCAGCGCGTGCCGTCCGAACTATCTTCGATCGTGATACCGGCCGCGGTCAGTTCATCGCGAATACGGTCGGCCTCGGCAAAGTCACAACAACCACGTGCGGCTTTACGCCGTGCAATAAGTTCTTCTACGTCATCGCCACTCAACTCGCCGCCAGACTCACTGCCCGTAAACCATGCCTCCGGATCGGCCTCGAGCAATCCCATCAGCTTTGCGCTGGCTCGCAACCTGCCGGCAAGAATTGTGCGCTCTTGTGCTGATTCGCTGCGGTTTATCTGCCGGGCCAACTCGAACAAAGCAGCCAGGGCCCGCGGTGTATTCAGGTCATCCTCAAGCGCACTGATAAATGCCTCGTCAGGATCCGAAACAGACGACGATGGCTCCTGAGCACAGTCATTATCACGCAATACACCATATAAACGATCCAGCTTGCGTTTTGCCTCGATCAGCACATCGTCTGACCAGTCCAGAGGCTGGCGATAATGTGCATTTAGCAAGGCAAGCCGGATCGCTTCGCCCGGCGCCTGTTCGAGCAGGTCACGAACCAGCACAATATTACCCAGAGACTTGGACATCTTCGTGTAGTCGACATTGACGAAACCGTTATGCATCCAGTAGCGACAAAACAGTTCGCCGTCATGCGCACAGGTACTCTGCGCCAGTTCATTTTCATGGTGCGGAAAGATCAGATCATTGCCGCCGCCATGGATATCAATCGTTCGGCCCAGATGTTCAGCCACCATGACCGAGCATTCGATATGCCAGCCTGGCCGACCTCGGCCCCACGGACTGTCCCAGCCCGGTAATTCAGGTGTCGAGGGCTTCCAGAGCACGAAATCACCGGGTTCTTCCTTGTACGGCGCAACGTCGACCCGTGCACCGGCAATCAGTTCTCGCTGCTCGCGGCGGGATAACTTCCCATAGTCTTCAAAAGACGCAACGCGAAACAGGACATGATCTTCAGCGACATAAGCATGGCCACCGTCGATCAGATCCCCGATCATTCGAATCATCTCGGCCATGTGTGCGGTAGCCTGTGGCTCGATATCAGGAGCTAATACGCCCAGCGCTTCCATATCCTGATGATAAGCATCGACGTATTTTTCAGTGATCTCCGATATAGGAGCGCCCGTCTCAATCGACGCGGCATTAATTTTGTCGTCAATATCCGTAATATTTCGCGCGTAGACAAGTTCGTACCGGGTACGCAACAAGCGCGCGAGGACATCAAAAACCACCGCCGGACGAGCGTTGCCAATATGTGGAGAGCTGTAGACCGTTGGCCCACAGACATACATAGCCACACGACCTGCTTCCCGGGGGATAAATTCCTCTTTCCGGCGGCTCAGAGTGTTGTATAGAAAAATGCTCATGACTGCATGTTGGCGTGGCAAGCCCGCTATAATAGCAAGTTTACTTCAGCCAACGCTGCCCGCGGCACCGGTGCCGGCGTGGTCGCCCGGGCTGTGGCGACGCAAAACCAGACAAGGGAGATAAATCAGGTGGACCCTGCGGTGATATTTGGCAAACGCAAGACTATCGAGCAGGTCGAAGAAGGTGCAGAACTCGCGCCCAGGTTCGATGCAAACGGACTGATACCGGCCGTAACGACAGACTATCAATCCGGTGAACTTTTGATGCACGGCTACATGAACGCCGAGGCGCTGACGCTTACCATAGAGACCCGCGAGGCACACTATTTCAGCCGAAGCCGTCAGGCTATCTGGCACAAAGGTGCGACCAGCGGCCTGGTGCAGAAAGTCGTCGAACTCATGGTTGACGACGATCAGGATTGTGTCTGGCTGCGCGTGGACGTCGCAGGCGGCGCAAGCTGCCATGTCGGCTACCGCTCCTGCTTCTACCGGAAAATTCCGGAAAACAATTCATCATCACCGTTAACGCTGGAATTCACGGAAACAGAAAAAGTTTTCGACCCGGAAGAAGTCTACAAGGGCCAGCCGAATCCGACCAAGCTTTAACGCATCAGAGGTCGTTGATTTTTCCCGACCGGATTGAGTAGATGGTGCGCAGGGTACGCCCCGGTCCTACCTCCAAAAGTATCAAACCGGCTTCGCCACCCCCAAATAACCGATACTCGCCAGCAAAACAAAAAGCAGTACCGTAAACACCGCTCCTTTATTCACTTGCGAGTGTATCTGCGCTTCTAAGGTATCGCTGCTCCCCTCCTTACCTAACCGCTCAAGAATGCCTTCCAAAGGCGCATAAAATATTGCCATCATGATTGAGACCAGAAAAACCATTCCAAACAAAAACACTTTAAGCGCAAGCCAGACTGGCGCGAACGGCCAACCGTTCAGAAGCGATGCGATACCAAACCCGGTACAGGTCAGGCACACCAGAATCATCATAATTCCGTTAAAGATATAAATTTTTACCGCAACAGGCTGACCCATGCGCAAAAAAGCAAACCACTCACCAATAATCCACATCACCGCAACCAGCCAGGCCAGCCCGAATACCCAGTCCGGCGGCGTCACAAGTCCGCTCAAGGTGGCGAGATGCAAACCGACCGGGGCAATCGCAATCATCGCCATGCGGGGACCCATGTCGATAGCCAGCGACATTCGCATCAGCAAGACACGCTGGGCATGGGTATATTTTCGGTTTTTCAGTGCCAGCGCCAGCGCGAACACGCCAAGGTCGGCACCAAGCCAGTAAACGAACAACAGCAGATGAATATAGAGCAGAACTGAATAGTTCATCACCGATTACGATGTCTCCTTTTTCTACGCGGCCGATTGATTGATCGCGTCTTGGGTAGCCTCGACCAACCGTAGAGGAATTCGAGACTACCGATAGTGATCACAACATAAGCGGCCAGTTCGAGAATTTCCTCAACCGCAAGTTTGGCGCTGCCGGCATAGAGGTCACCCAGCATTATTTCCCACAGTGCCTCATTAGACAGGAGCTGCGTAAACGGGATCAGAATCAGCAACCCCGTGATCAGGATACTCAGCCCCGTCGAAGGCCAGGATCGATGCCAGCCCAGCTGAAGGCGTGCCCGGTGCCGGAATACATAGACTCCCGATACGGCGGTCACTACGGCTGCAAGCACTTGCCAGAGGTTATCGACCGCGTAATTATCCAGAAAGAAATCCAGCTCGCGAATCAGGAACAGCAAAAACATTGAGGCTATTGCAATGCACAATGGCTGACGCAAACGATCACGTGAAGCGATCCACGCGAAAACCAGACCATTAAAAATAATCATTGCCAACTGGAAGTGTTCAACCGGTGAGAATTCACTGGTAGTCAATCCGGAACCCGGTCGAATGGCGACGGAAAGCTGCAATCCCCCCGGCAGCTTCAGACCGATAAACAGCGTCATCAGGCCAACCGCTATCGCGAAAGCGGCATAACCCAAATAACGTGACACCCCCCCGATACCAAGCATAAAATCAGTTACCAGTTATCTGCGACCTGTTAATCGAACTCATACTCTGCATCACCAGACCAACGAGGTCCGCGGCAAGTGCGTCGCGATACGTTTTCTCCTCCAGAGCCTTGCCCAACACTTCAGTTTCGTCATAAGTGTAGTCACGGGTTCTGGTCAACTGCTGAGGCGCCAGAACCTCTTTATCCTGCATGTGGACCGAATAATTAATGATATAAAATACATCAAATTCAACCGGCGTGTTACGTGCAGAAACCGACAGTACTCGCTGCCCTGTCTCATCCCGCAAGATTCGGAACACCGTATCAGCCACCAGCGGATCGCGAGTCAGTGTAATACCCTCACCTATGAAAACTGTCGTCAACTCACGGTAAAATGCACTGTAACGGTCTGCCGTATCAATATAGACCACCGACATGCCGGGCGGAATATTTGCACTCCCCCTGACCTGAAATCCGCAGGCATTCAACGCAAGAAGCGCCAAAATAAAGAATGCTGCATGGTGTGCTTTACTAAACAACGACATTAATCAGTTTTCCGGGAACCACGATGATTTTCCGAACCTGCTTGTTCGCAATAAATTTTTGTACATTGTCATCAGATAATGCGGCTGACTTGAGATCATCCTGAGACGTCTCCGGCGCCACATCCAGGCGAGCCCGCAATTTTCCGTTCACCTGCACAATGATCTGCAGCCGCTCTTCGCGCATGGCACCCGCATCAGCGACCGGCCAGGCCTGATCGACCACGCCGGATTCATGCCCCAGGTCCTGCCAGAGACGATGACAAATATGAGGCACGATCGGCGAGAGCAAGAGCACAGCAGTATTGAGAACTTCCTGCACCAAAGCCCGGCTCGCCGGCTGCCCGGACAAGGTCGCATCGCCGCGGAATCTGACGACATGGTTCATCAACTCCATCACCGCAGCAATAGCCGTATTGAACGTATAGCGACGACCGATATCATCGCTGACCTTGGCGATGGTCTGGTGCAGTACCCGTCGCAGTGCGCGCTGGCTCTCATTCAGAGTACCCGGATCGAACGGCACGACGACCGGGCCTGCGACATGCTCCTGGACAGTCCGATAGAGTCGCCGTAAAAACCGGTATGCGCCCTGCACACCTTCGTCTGACCACTCCAATGCCTGATCAGGAGGTGCTGCAAACATCACAAACAGCCTCACCGTATCGGCGCCGTAACGCTCGATCAAACCCTGAGGATCGACAGTGTTGCCTTTCGACTTCGACATCTTCGCGCCGTCTTTGAGCACCATACCCTGCGTCAGCAATTTGGTGAAAGGCTCGTCACAATCGACCAGTCCCTCATCACGCATGATCTTGTGATAGAAACGCGCATACAGCAGATGCAGGATGGCGTGCTCTATACCGCCGATATACAAATCCACGGGCAGCCAGTAGCGCGCACGTTCATCAAGCATGGCCTGATCGGAGTCCGGCGAACAGAAACGGGCGTAATACCAGGAAGATTCCATGAAGGTATCAAAGGTATCCGTTTCGCGAACCGCCGGATCACCGGTCACCGGATCCACGGTTTCATAAAATGAGGGCATGCTCTTGATCGGTGACCCGGACTCGCCAAGTTCTACGTCCTCAGGCAAAACCACCGGCAGATCATCATCCGGAACCGGAACCGGCCCTTTGTCCGCGGAATTGATGACCGGTATTGGTGCGCCCCAGTAACGCTGACGCGACACCAGCCAGTCACGTAAACGGTAGTTAACCTTGCGCTGCCCGCGCCCCGCTGCCTCGAGGTCTGTAGCAATGGCATCAAAAGCATCCGTCGAACTTAGCCCGGTGTATTTACCCGAAGACACCAGGATGCCTTTTTCAACAAATGCGCACTCAGACAAATCACAGGCCTGCCCTTCATCGGCAGGGGCAATGACCTGAAGAATTGGCAATTTGTGCTGACGCGCAAATTCCCAGTCACGCTGATCATGACCGGGCACTGACATGACAGCACCGGTGCCATAACTGATCAGCACGAAATTAGCGACCCAGACCGGCACTGGCTCGCCGGTCAGCGGGTGCTCCGCGCTGACACCCAGAGGCATGCCTTTTTTCTCCATGGTCTCCATGACCGCCTCGGATACAGCGCTTTGCTGACATTCCGCAAGAAATGCCTGCAATTCAGGGTTGCTTTTGGCTGCCTGAACCGCCAGCGGATGCTCCGCTGCAACGGCCATATAACTGACACCCATCAGCGTATCCGGACGCGTGGTATAGATACGCAGACTTTCATCGGAGTCCCGGATCGGAAAATCCACCTCCACGCCCTGCGAGCGGCCGATCCAGTTTCGCTGCATGATCTTGACCGATTCCGGCCAGTCGAGTTCGTCGAGTTCGTTCAGCAATTCTTCCGCATAATCGGTGATGCGTAAAAACCACTGCGGAATCTCGCGTCTTTCAACCGGGGCGCCCGACCGCCAACCGCAACCATCAATGACCTGTTCGTTGGCGAGCACAGTCTGATCAACCGGATCCCAGTTAACCACGGCCTCTTTTTTATATGCCAGTCCCTTGTTCAGCATGCGGCCGAACAGCCACTGCTCCCATCGATAATAGTCAGGTTCACAGGTCGTAAGCTCCCGACTCCAGTCATAACCAAAGCCAAGTCTCTGAAGCTGGCCGCGCATGTAATCGATGTTCTCACGTGTCCAGCGCGCGGGCGGCATGCCATGCTTGATGGCTGCACCTTCTGCCGGCAGTCCAAAAGCATCCCAACCCATCGGTTGCAAGACGTTTTTCCCTAACATCCGCTGATAGCGTGATATCACATCGCCAATCGTATAGTTGCGCACATGACCCATATGCAGACGCCCGCTCGGGTACGGAAACATGCAAAGGCAGTAAAACTTCTCGCGATCCGGCGACTCGACGACCCGGAATGTTTCATTCGCTACCCAGTATTGCTGGGCAGCGATCTCTATATCCTGCGGTTTATATGAAATTTCCGTCACTGAGTTCTTCATGCTGTTATTTGAACGGACGGCAAGGATACACCACCTTAAGCAGTCGGCGGTCTGCGAAAAAGGCTCAGCCGATAATTATTTCTTACGCTACAGGCCCTTGCAGAATCCCGGCAATCACTCAGGGCTGATCGTGGCTTGACGGCGCCGAATGACCCAACCCAGGCCGACGAGGAAAAAGCAGGTCACAATGACCGGGTAATTACCCGTCCGCACGAAAGGCGTCATTCCCTGATAAGGCCTGACGATGCCGCTGAGCACATGAGTCTCGAACTGGGGTGACTGCTGCAAAATCTGACCGTTCGCCGCGATAATTGCGGTGACCCCGGTATTGGTCGTTCGGAGCATCGGACGGCCGGTTTCCAGCGATCGCATCTGTGCAATCTGCAAGTGCTGATGAGGGGCGATGGAATCGCCAAACCATGCGTCATTACTGACATTCACGAGCAGACCAGCTTCGGGCAGGAAATCCAGCTGCTCCGAGCCGAAAGCATCCTCGTAACAAATGCTTGGTGCGAGTGCCACGTCACCCACCATCAGTGGCGGCTGGTCACGCGGACCTGGCGCAGCATCCGAATAGGGCAGACTCATCAGCCGCAACCATGACCGGATGAATGCAGGCACGGGAAAAAACTCGCCGAATGGCACTAAATGCCGTTTCTGGTAGCTGCCGTTGCTTTGACCCAGCGCCAAAAGCGTATTGCCGTATTGCTCGGTACTGAAATCGAAAGTCAGCAAACCAAGCAACAGCTGCACATCTCGCTGCCGGGCCTCATCCTGCAACGCATCCAGGTAATCAACAACCTGGTACGCAACAGCCGGTACCGCCGCCTCCGGCCAGATAATCAGATCCTGATTTTCAAGCTCGAATGTCAGGCTACGATACAATTCCATCGTCGGTTCACGCTGTTCCCGCAGCCATTTGCGATCCTGAGAAATCGAGCCCTGAATCAGGCTGACGTTTAATTCACGATCCATGGGGTCGGTCCAGGACCGGTCGTGGATGGCGGCAGTCGATCCAACAATGACCACAATAAACAACACCCCGAACATGCGATCGCGGCCACGGCCGATCAGCGCCGCCACCATTGCGCCGGACAACATGGCAAGGACAAACGAAACACCGTAGACGCCGAGCACGGGTGCCCAACTTCCCAGCGGACCATCAATCTGTCCATAGCCGAGACTCAGCCACGGGAAGCCCGAGAACAGCCAGCCTCTGAGCCATTCCACCAGCGTCCAGCAAGCAGGCCAGATCAGGCAAAGAGACAACCAGACACTATGGCCGCGCAACCTCGCCGCCAGCCACCCGCAAATCGCAATATAAGCCGCCATCACGCCAACCAGGCTTAGCATCAGCAAAACAGCGAGCCAGCGAGGCGCATCGCCGAATACATGAATGCTGATATAAAGCCAGTATGTGCCGGCAATAAAACCGGCTAAACCGAATATGAATCCACGCCATGCAGCCTCGCGTGCAGACTGCCCGAACCAGCTGCCGAACAGTGCGGCAAGCATGACAGGCGCAAGGAAATAAAAATGAAACGGCGCAAAACAAAGTGGCAGCAGCAGACCCAGAAAAGCGGCAAGCCAGCGGCCCGGATTGTCGAAAGTAACAGGCAAGATGTGGCCGGATCAGTCAGTCGAAGATGATGGCTCACGCATTACATCAACACCGTGGACCCGGCGACGATCTGCCTGCGTGACCTGAAAATGGAAACCACCCAGTGAAACGCTTTCCCCGCGTCGCGGCAAGCGGCCCAGCTCGTGCATCACCAGGCCACCAACAGTATCGTATTCTTCATCACTGAGGTCCGCCTCGAAGTAATCATTGAATTCTTCGATCCGCGTCAGTGCGCGTACATGATAATGAGAGCCCTCATTGTGCTGAATGTTTTCAGCCTCTTCCGGATCGTGCTCATCGTCGATCTCGCCGACAATTTCTTCCAGCACATCCTCGATTGTCATCAGGCCGGCCGTACTGCCGTACTCGTCGATCACAATGGCCATATGATGACGACCGATGCGGAATTCCTTGAGCAATGTATTTAACCGTTTGCTTCCGGAATGCGGGTCGCGGGCCTCAGAAAATTAACCAGCTGCATTGGCTGACCAGGCGACTCTATAAAATGACGCAACACGTCCTTGGCCAGCAATATACCAACAACCTGATCGCGATCTTCATCAATCACAGGAAAGCGGGAATGCCCGCTATCAATGATCGTCTTAAGGATTTCTTTTTCGGGCGCGTCCCGCTCAAGTACGACCATTTGGGATCGTGGCACCATCACGTCACGAACCTGCGTCTGCGAAACTTCCAGCACGCCCTGAAGCATGGCACGTTCGTCCGCATCCAGAACCGAAAGCCAGCGCTGATCCCGCAGCAATGCCAGCAGGTCTTCCCGGCCCTCGGACTCGCCTTTTAACAGGCTTCGCAGTCGAGCGTACCAGCCCGAAACCACGCTGTGATCCAGAGTTTTATCCGCGCTCATCAGTTTTTCTACTCATACGGGTTCGGAAAACCAAGCTTGTCCATGACCAGTGTCTCCAAGCACTCCATTCTATCCGCATCCTCGGCATGATCGTGATCATAGCCTGCCAGATGCAGTGTGCCATGCACGACCAGATGTGCCAGATGTGCCGTAAAATCCTTGCCCTGCTCAACCGCTTCACGCCGGACCAGAGGCACACAAATCACCAGATCACCGAATTCGCGGGTCAAATCGGGCGAATCCTCCGGACCGGAAAACGCCAGAACATTGGTCGGACCCTGTTTGCAGCGATATTTATCGTTCAGATCTCCGCTTTCTTTATCACCGACGAGCCTCACGGTCATCATCAATTCACCTGTTTCGCCGGCCGAGTGCAGCGCTGACTGAGCCCAGCGCGCGAACGCGGACTCATCCGGCAGATCATCATCAGAAAAGACAACCTGTAATTCCAGCCCTGAGGGTTCGGCGGAACTCATTCTTCGCGGCTGCGTGGATCGCCGGGCCGTGCGCCCGCATGTTCGAAAATATCATAAGCCTCAACAATTCTCTGCACCAGGGCATGACGAACGACGTCACGGGGAGAGAAAAAATTAAAACCTACGCCCTCAACCCCATCGAGCACTCCCATGACATGGCGCAGACCGGATACCTGATTTTTGGGCAAATCAATCTGGGTCACATCCCCCGTCACGACAGCGCACGAACCAAATCCCATACGCGTCAGAAACATCTTCATTTGTTCGACGGTTGTATTTTGAGCCTCATCAAGTATCACAAAACTTTCGTTGAGCGAGCGGCCGCGCATGAAAGCCAGAGGAGCCACCTCAATAACATTACGCTCCACGAGCCTCGCCACATGATCGAAGCCCATCATTTCGTACAAGGCATCGTAAATAGGCCGCAGATAAGGATCGACTTTCTGCGACATATCTCCCGGCAAGAAACCGAGCCTCTCCCCGGCTTCCACAGCCGGCCGGACCAATACGATGCGCCGGACTTCATCTTGCTCGAGTGCCGCAACCGCGCTGGCAACAGCCAGGTAAGTCTTGCCAGTGCCCGCCGGACCAATTCCAAAACAGAGATCCTGTTTGCGGATACTCGCCAGGTAAGCTCGTTGATTAGCGCCTCGCGGCCGAATGGTCAGCCGACGTGTCTTGACGTGGATGCTGTCGTCATTCATTGCATCATCCTGCCCGGCTTCATCAGCACAAGCGCCCTGCAAACAAATATGAACTTTCTGGGGATCAAGGCGCTCTGTTTCCGCCAACTGGTATAACTCGCGGAGCACCCGCGCGCCGGCACGGGAAGCTTCTGCCGAACCCATGATTCGAAATCGATTGCCACGACTGTTGATATGCACACCGAGCCGACGTTCAATTTGCCGCAGGTGTTCATCGAATTGTCCGCAAAGATTGGCAAGAACCCGGTTATCCGCCGGCTCCAGTAAAATCTCATTTGTTTCTGTCAGGGTACTCAAGCAGCTTCTGCGGGTGCACACATACGGCCCCGCAATGAATTGGGTAAAGCCTCGGTAATCACAACATTAACAAACTGGCCGACCATCCGGCTGTCACCGTCAAAATTAACCCAACGGTTATTTTCGGTCCGGCCTGCAATCTGATTCGCATCCTTTCTGGACTGCTTCTCAACAAGCACCCGCTGCACCGAACCGATCATTTCACGACTGATTGCCTGCGCCTGCTGGTTAATCTGGTCCTGCAAAATATTAAGACGCTCGTGTTTTTCTTCACTGGAAACGGGATCCGGCAGCGAGGCAGCCGGCGTACCCGGTCGGGCGCTGAATATAAAGCTGAATGACTGGTCGAATCCGACCTGAGCGATCAGATTCATCGTGGCTTCGAAATCCTCGGCGGTCTCACCGGGAAAGCCGACGATAAAATCGGACGAAATACTGATACCGGGCCGGATTGTCTTCAAACGCCGCATTTTCTGCTTGTATTCGATCGCTGAATGGCCGCGCTTCATCGCCATCAGGATGCGATCCGAACCACTTTGTACCGGCAAGTGCAGATATGAAGCCAGCTTGGGCACCTGCGCATAAGCCTCGATCAGCCGGTCGTCGAATTCCAGCGGATGCGACGTCGTAAACCGGATGCGTTCCACACCATCGATCGCCGCCACATAATGAATCAGCGTTGCCAGATCGGCGACCTGCCCGTCATGAGTAGCGCCCCGGTACGCATTGACGTTCTGACCAAGCAGGTTGATTTCTTTGACGCCCTGGCCGGCGAGAGTCACGACTTCCATCACAACATCGTCAAGCGGCCGGTTGATTTCCTCGCCACGAGTGTAGGGCACAACGCAGAAGCTGCAATATTTACTGCAACCCTCCATCACTGATACAAACGCAGTGGGGCCGTCCGCACGTGGTTCAGGCAGACAATCAAATTTCTCAATTTCAGGGAAGCTGACATCGACGACCGCGCGTCGCTGCGTGCGGGCCTGCTCAATGAGGCCGGGCAAACGATGCAAGGTCTGAGGCCCAAAAACAACATCGACAAAAGGCGCGCGCTCGGCAAGCGCCGCGCCTTCCTGGCTCGCGACACAACCGCCGACACCAATAATCAGGCCTGGCCTGGATTCCTTAAGCTGCCGCCAGCGGCCAAGCTGCGAGAACACTTTTTCCTGCGCTTTTTCGCGAATGGAACACGTGTTCAGCAACAGTACGTCCGCTTCTTCAGGTTCCGTCGTGACTTCGAAACCATGACTCTCGCGCAGCACGTCCAGCATTTTGCTGCTGTCGTACTCGTTCATCTGACAGCCGAAGGTTTTTACGTACAACTTTCCTGACATGCAGGTTGGTTTAGGCCTCTTCCTGTTTGCAAACGTATGGCTTGCCCGGGCTGAATCCAGCCTAGCGTATGAACCCCATACTTTCCAGCTTCACAAAGATGCGGTGGGCGGCCAGTTCAGGGCTTAAGCCTACCGTATCAATTCTGAGCTCCGGATTTTCCGGCTCTTCGTACGGATCCGAAATACCGGTGAACTCCTTGATTATGCCCGCGCGGGCCTTTTCGTAGAGTCCCTTGCGATCACGCTGTTCGCAGACTTCCAGAGACGTGGCCACATGGACCTCAAGAAAGCCGCCCCCGGCTTCGATCATTTCGCGCACACGGCGACGTGTCGCAGCATAAGGTGCAATCGGCGCGCAAATGGCGATACCACCGTTCTTGGTAATCTCCGAAGCAACGTAACCAATACGCTGAATATTCAGATCGCGGTGCTCTTTTGTAAAACCGAGCTCGCTGGACAGATGCTTGCGCACATGATCACCATCAAGCAACGAAACCTGACGGCCACCGCTTTCCAGCAGTTTCACAAGCAAGGCGTGGCAATCGTGGATTTACCGGAACCTGACAGTCCCGTGAAAAACACCGTGAAACCCTGCTTATGCCGTGGCGGATAGGATTTTCGAAGTTCCTCGACGACTTTCGGGTACGAAAACCAATCGGGAATATCGAGTCCTTCCTGCAACCGGCGACGAAATTCCGTTCCGGAAATATTCAGCACCTTCTGGTCTTTCGTGGTCTCGTCAATCGAAACATATTCAGCACGATCTTCAACGTAGACCATCATCTGAAACGGCACCATCGTAATGTCCAGCTCGTGCTCGTGCTCCTTAAGCAGTTCCTGGGCATCGTACGGGCCGTAAAAAGGTTCGCCGTTGCTATCGTTACCCGGACCGGCATGGTCGCGACCGATGATAATATGCGTACAGCCGTAGTTCTTGCGAATGATGGCATGCCAGACCGCTTCCCGTGGGCCGGCCATGCGCATGGCCAGATTCAGCAGGCTCAGCGTCGTGGTTTGCTCGGGATATTGTTCGAGCAAATGTTCATAACAACGCACGCGCGTGTAATGATCGACATCGCCCGGCTTGGTCATGCCGACAACAGGATGAATCAGCAGGTTGGCTTCCTGGTCACGGGCAGCCCGGAATGTGATTTCCTGATGGGCCCGGTGCATCGGATTGCGCGTCTGAAACGCAACAACCTTGCGCCAGCCCAACTTGCGAAAACGCCCGCGAAGTTCTGACGGCGTGTCACGCAGCAGTTTGAAATCATAGTGCATCGGAGGCTCAATACCGCGCAACTTGCCGCCGACATACACGGGGTTGGCACGATTAAACAGATGATCGACACCCGGGTGCAGCGTGTCCTCGGTACCGTAGACGGTGTTCGCCTCGACGCTCTTGTCCGGGGTCCAGATATCCGACACTTCCATGGTCGCAATCAGAACGCCTTCCGGATCACGCAACGCGATAGTTTCGCCGGACTTTATTTTCCCGGCAAAATCGGTCGTCACATCCAGAGTAATCGGCATGGGCCAGAGTATGCCGTCGGGCAGTCGCATATCCTTGCAAACACCGTCGTACTCAGCCTGGCTCATGAAGCCGTCCAGCGGCGAAAATGCGCCATTGAGCAACATCTCCAGATCGCAGATCTGGCGATCCGTCAGATCCCAGGATGTGTAATCACGAGCTTTACCTTTTTCCTCTTCTGCCGCGGATTCACCCAGATATAACTCTTTAAGAACGCCTCCATGCGCTTCTTTAAATGCTCCCATTCTTCTATTCCTCTAACTTTTCTTTGCCTGGTTAATATTCAAAATGACAATTCGGTACAGGCTATTCAGCATGACCGAAATAACTCGGCGCACCGTATCGAGTGCGCCGATCAATGCTTCTGCGGGTCAGTGACCCGCTGCAGCTAAACTTTCAGCTAAAACGGGATGTCGTCGTCGAACTCGGGCTCCGTGGTCACCGGCTGAGGCTGTGCACTGCTCCGGTCACGGGACGGTGAGGGAGCCGATGCCGATGCATCCGGTCCGCTACGGCTGTCCAGCATTTGCATCTGGTCAACCCTGATCTCGGTGGTGTACTTGTCGTTTCCGTCCCGATCCTGCCATTTACGTGTCTGCAATCGGCCCTCGACGTAAATCTTGGAACCCTTGTGCAGGTACTCCCCGGCAATCTCCGCCAGCCGGTTAAAAAATACCAGCCGGTGCCATTCGGTTTTCTCAACCTGTTCGCCGGTCGATTTGTCCTTCCAGCTTTCCGAGGTTGCGAGGCTCAAGTTAGCGACCGCAGACCCGCTGGGCATGTACTTGACCTCCGGATCCTGGCCCAGATTGCCGATCAGAATAACCTTGTTGACCCCGCGCGCCATGATGACCCCTGTAAGATTTTGTTTTATATATGTATTTCAGCAAAACAGCGCTGAATACCCCGCTTTGGGGCTGCATATTGTATGCCTCCGACGATCAAAAGACACGCCTAAATCCAGCATAACGATATGGATTTGAATGATATGGCCTGGAACGATATGACCCTGGGTGCGCCGTGGCTTTTGGTCGCCCCCCCGAAAAGACGTATAGTCAATGGTTTGTTCGCCTTCGGGCTGAAAAGCCCCTCTGAGACCATGCAGAACATCTCCATCCGCGGTGCCCGGACCCACAATCTCCAGAATATTGACCTGGACCTGCCTCGCGACCGGCTGATCGTCATTACCGGGCTGTCCGGGTCCGGAAAGTCATCGCTGGCCTTTGACACGATCTATGCCGAGGGCCAGCGTCGGTATGTCGAATCGCTTTCCGCCTACGCCCGGCAATTCCTGTCCATAATGGAAAAGCCCGACGTGGACCTTATTGAAGGGTTGTCCCCGGCAATCTCGATCGAACAGAAATCGACGTCGCACAATCCGCGCTCCACGGTCGGCACGGTAACTGAAATTTATGATTACCTGCGATTGCTGTACGCCCGTGCCGGCAGTCCACGCTGCCCGACGCACGACGAGGCACTCGAGGCTCAGACGGTCAGCCAGATGGTGGACCATGTACTGGCCCTTGAATCCGACACGCGATTGATGCTGCTCGCACCCGTTATGCAGGAACGCAAGGGAGAGCATGTGCAACTGCTCTGCGATCTGCGCGCGCAGGGTTTCGTGCGGGCACGGATCGACGGCGAAATCTACGAACTGGATGATCCTCCCAAACTGGATTTGCGGCGCAAGCATACTATCGAGGTGGTCGTCGACCGCTTCAAGGTGCGCGAGGATATTGGCCAGCGTCTGTCGGAGTCATTCGAAACCGCACTCAAGCTTGCCGAGGGCATTGCCAGGATCGCCAACATGGACGATCCGGATCAGGCCGAAATTCTGTTCTCAGACCGCTTCGCCTGTCCCGTATGTAGCTACAGCATCGTGGAACTGGAACCGCGGCTGTTCTCCTTTAATAATCCCGTGGGTGCCTGTCCGGATTGTGACGGTCTGGGCGTGAGACAGTTCTTCGATAATGACCGCGTCGTCAGAAACCCTCATCTAAGCCTGGCCGGCGGTGCGGTGCGAGGCTGGGACCGCCGCAATGCCTGGTATTTTCAGATGATCCAGTGTCTGGCGAACCATTATAAATTCGACATTGAAACGCCGTTTGAGGACCTGGACGAATCAACCCGCCAGATCCTGCTTTACGGCAGTGGTGAAGAACAGATTCAATTCGAGTACCTCAGCGGCCGGGGAGCGACAGTCCGTCGGCGGCATGTTTTTGAAGGCATACTGCCGAACCTCGAACGCCGCTATCGTGAAACCGAATCCAACATGGTTCGCGAGGAGCTGGCCAAGTATCTTAGTGTGCAGCCCTGCCCAAACTGCAAGGGAACTCGACTCAATGAAGCAGCCCGGCATGTTTTCGTTCAGGACCGAAGTATTCCGGAGATCACTTCGCTGTCGGTCATCCGCGCACTCGAGTTTTTTGAAGCGCTTGAACTAAAGGGCTGGCGTGGTGAAGTCGCCACCAAAATCGTTAAAGAAATTGCGGCCCGACTGCGCTTTCTGGCCGACGTCGGACTTGAATACCTGACCATCGACCGCAGCGCTGAAACCTTGTCAGGCGGCGAAGCCCAGAGAATCCGCCTGGCAAGTCAGATTGGTTCCGGACTGGTTGGCGTCATGTACATTCTCGATGAGCCATCGATCGGCCTGCATCAACGAGATAACAAAAGATTACTGAATACGTTGATTCGTCTGCGCGATCTCGGTAACACGGTGATTGTCGTCGAGCATGACGAAGAAGCAATTCTTGCTGCGGATCATGTCGTTGATCTCGGACCCGGTGCCGGCGTACACGGCGGCCGCATTATTGCCGAAGGTACACCGTCGCAAATTCTCAATCACCCGACTTCACTGACCGGTCAGTACCTGTCGGGCCGCAAGCAAATACCGCTGCCTGCGGAACGCATTCCGGCCGACCCGCAATTGCAACTTAAAATTCGTAAAGCCCGCGGCAACAATCTTTGCGATATTGATGTGGCAATACCGATAGGCCTGATGACCTGCGTCACAGGTGTCTCCGGTTCGGGGAAATCCACGCTGATCAACGACACGCTTTATCGCACGGCCGCAGAGAAAATCAATAAAAGCAGCCACGATCCGGCCCCGTGCGGAGGACTCGAGGGTCTGGAAAATATCGACCGTGTGATCGATATCAGCCAAAGCCCGATCGGCCGGACACCGCGATCGAACCCGGCCACTTACACGGGCCTGTTCACGCCGATCCGTGATTTGTTTGCCGGTACGCAGGAAGCCCGGACTCGTGGCTACAAGCCGGGACGTTTCAGTTTCAACGTCAAAGGCGGCCGCTGTGAAGCCTGCCAGGGTGACGGGCTGATCCGCGTAGAGATGCATTTTCTGCCCGATGTTTATGTGCCCTGCGATATCTGCAAGGCCCAGCGATACAACCGGGAAACACTGGAAATCAAATTCAAGGGCCGCAATATTCACGAGGTTCTCGACATGACCGTCGAGGATGCACAGGATTTTTTCGCAAATGTGCCGGTAATCGCGCGCAAGCTCGACACGCTGATGGATGTCGGTCTCTCATATATAAGGCTGGGACAAAACGCCACAACTCTCTCAGGCGGTGAAGCCCAGCGGGTCAAACTGGCGAAAGAGTTGTCCAAGCGCGCGACCGGACAGACGCTTTATATCCTCGATGAACCGACAACGGGCCTGCACTTTCACGACATCACCCATCTGCTCGACGTCCTGCACCAGCTTCGCGACCAGGGCAACACGATCGTTGTGATCGAGCACAACCTTGATGTGATCAAAACCGCCGACTGGATTATCGACCTGGGGCCTGAAGGCGGTGACGGTGGCGGTCAGCTGGTCGCCGAAGGCACGCCGGAACAGGTTGCAGAAAATCCCGACTCATATACCGGCCAGTACCTGGCGCCTGTTCTGGCACTCCGAGCAAGCATGAAAAAGAAAGCGTCCTGACCAGTTAAAGAGTAGCCGGGCAAGAACAGTTCAGGCCGTTGCTGTTCCATAAACTATCGCTGATCTTTTCAAGCCATGGTGCGCAGAGAGTTGCCCGTAGATTATTATTCTACCGACATGGATGTGTTCATGGCGGGTCTCAGAAAGAGGTCGCCACTCAGGTTATCCCCGCGCATTCTTTACGCAACATGAATCTCTTCTGCATTTTAGTCGAAGCGAAAGTAAATTAGCTGGGACAACAATGAGTCGGTCCCGGTATTGATACAGAAAATTTACCGCAGACTACACAAAGTCATGGATATTGCGGCCGAAAATTCAGGCAAGCGGTCGAATACCCACGGCATTGCGAATTTTCCCGATGAAGGGTGCCGCAATCGCGCGTGCCTTTTCAGCGCCTTTGCGAAGTTCTGCCTCCACGAAATCCGGTGTTGATATCAACCGCTCATACTCGGCACGCGGTTCTTTGAGATGTTCGTTCAGATACTCGAAAATTTCCTGCTTGAGGTCGCCCCAGCCAATTCCTTCGGCAAACCGGCCACGCATCGTCTCGACTTCGGCGTCTGTGGCAAATGCCTGGTAAATCTCGAACAACGCACAATCGCTGGTATCCTTGGGCTCGCCAGGTTCCAGTGAATTGGTTTTGATCTTCATAATCAGTTTGCGTAATTTCTTTTCGGGCACGAATAACGGAATCGTATTGTTATAGCTCTTGCTCATTTTGCGCCCGTCAAGACCCGACAAGACTGCCGTAGAGTCGTCAATCTCCGCTTCCGGCAGAACAAAAAGTTCAGCAAAGTTATGGTTGAAACGCTGGGCAATGTCGCGTGCCATCTCTACATGCTGCTTCTGGTCCTTGCCGACGGGCACGCGGTGCGCATTGAATAAAAGTATGTCGGCCGCCATCAGCACGGGGTAACCGAAAAGAGCCATCGTAATGCCCTTGTCGGGGTCACGTGCTTCGCCCTGTTCATTGGCCGCAACGGCCGCCTTGTAGGCGTGGGCGCGGTTCATTAAACCTTTTGCCGTCACCGAACTGAGAATCCAGGTCAGCTCCGGTATCTCGGGAATATCCGACTGCCGATAGAAGGTCGCTTTATCCGTATCCAGCCCCAAAGCAAGCCAGGTCGTGGCGACCTCAAGACTGGACCGGTGCACGCTATCCGGTTCCTGATTCTTGACCAGCGCATGGTAGTCCGCCAGAAAATAGAAAGCGTTCGCCGCGTCCTCTCTGCTGGCAGCAATCGCGGGGCGGATTGCGCCCACATAATTGCCGAGATGCGGAGTCCCGGTCGTGGTAATTCCTGTGAGAACCGTTTGTTTGTTCATTGTGAGCCGTTTAATGTCTGACATTCCTGGTCCGCGGACGATCGGCAGACAATAATGCCCCATAAAAGCGAATGACTTCCAGCCATATCCGGAGCAATCAATATCACGCGTCAGGCGTTTTCGAATCAGCGCTAGTCATGAATTGCAGCTGGGCGCCGAATGTTGTGCTTGTCTCCAGATCAATCACTCTCCAGTCCTCAACGCCATCGCGTGGCGGCCCGGAAAAAGAGCCCGCGCCAAGCCGATCCAGTTCGCTGTCCAGAGAGCCCACTTCCAGTGACATCAGGAAAAACCCCTCACCGTGCTCTGCAAGATGCCGGCCCGGAATGGTGTCCGCACGGGTCGGCTGAACCAGTACGATCCAGGTATCACCGAGGGCGAACCGCGCTGTGATCACGCCACGTTGTTCGAGCTGTTCTGTGTGGGCAACTTTCATGTCCAACACGCGCTCATAGGCCGCGATTGCAGCCTCCAGATCGCGTACGATAAAATTAATATGGTGAACGCGTTTGATCATCAGCTTGTCTGTCTCTTTTTATATTAAAAACAATTAGTTATAATATCCGCTCGCCCGCCGCCGGTATTCGCATAACGAACCGGGATAATAACCTGAACACTGACGCATGGCGCATGCCCCGAACTATATGACTAGAACAATTATTATCGTCTTAACCGCAGCTGTCCTGGCCGGCGGCCTCTGGTATTTCAAAAGCAGCAATGAAGCGCCGGGTCGGCCACGCAGTTTCGGGCCTGTCCTGGTTGTCACCGAACCGGTCACTCAACATCTGCTGGTGTCCAGCGTCGAAGCGCTGGGCACAACGCATGCGAATGAGTCTGTAACCCTGACCGCCAACCTGACCGACACCATTCGCCGCATCAATTTTGAAGACGGGGACTATGTTGAAAAGGGCACGGTGCTCGTCGAACTCACCAATGCAGAAGAAGAAGCGCAACTGGCCGAAGCCCGGGCAAACCTTGATGAGGCACAGCGTGTTTTAAAACGCCTGATCGGTCTTGACGAGCGTGGCATCGCAGCAGCATCGGATGTAGATGAAGCCCGCTCTTTGTCTGCTGCCGCCCAGGCCCGCCTGAACACTATCGTCGCCCGACTTCAGGACCGTCTGATACGCGCACCATTCAATGGGGTGCTCGGCTTTCGAAATGTCAGCCCCGGCACATTACTGATGCCCGGCGACTCCATCACGACGCTGGATGATGTTTCCCTGATTAAAGTCGATTTCACTGTCCCCGAAACAGCACTGTCCATAATGCAGCTGGAAAGTCGCATTATTGCGCACGGCGTGGGCACGGGCGAACGGCAGTTTGAGGGAACGGTGCGAGCGGTCGGCTCTCGCGTTGATCCGGTCACGCGCGCTGTCGTCGTCAGAGCCATCATCGACAATCAGGATCGCGCACTGCGTCCGGGTATGTTGCTGACCATACAGGTCGTGACCGAGGAGAAAATGGCGCTGGCTGTACCGGAACGTGCAGTCGTCCAGAACGGTGAACGAACAATGGTCTATGTCATCGATGATGCACAGCACGCCATGCCAAGATCTGTCGAACTCGGTATCTACCAGTCCGGTATGGTCGAGATCATATCCGGCCTGACCGAAAACGAAGTCATCGTCACCGAGGGCGTCATTAAAATGCGGCCCGGCGTGGAAGTAAGATCCTCCGGCACCGACAATCAGCGGCAGCTCGCTGGTCGTGACGACCAGCATCCGGGCTCGGAAAAAAACAAACAAAGGTAATCTGCAATGTGGCTTTCAGACGTATCGGTCAAGCGCCCCGTGTTTGCAACGGTACTGTCGCTGCTTCTGATGGCTTTCGGCATACTCGCTTTCAACGAACTCGAAGTGCGTGAGTATCCGGATATCTCCGCACCGATCATATCCGTCAATGTCACCTACCCCGGCGCTTCCGCACTGGTCGTGGAAAGCCGCATCACCCAGCTGCTGGAACGGGAAATCAGCGGTATCGAGGGTGCCAAAAGTATCAGTTCACGCAGTGCGGATAGCCTGGCAACAATCTCGGTCGAGTTCAGTCTGGATCGCAATATCGATGAAGCCGCCAATGACGTGCGCGCCCGAGTGGCCCGGGTTGCCGCCCGGCTTCCCAATGACGTAGAGGCACCGGTTATTACCAAACAGGATGCCGATGCACAGCCGATTATGTACCTGAACCTCGAAAGCCCCGGCATGAACCCGATGGATCTGACGGACTATGCCGAGCGCTATATTCGGGATCGCATCGCGATTGTTCCTGGCGTCTCGCAGGTAACCATGAATGGCATGGGCCGGCCTTCGATGAGAATCTGGCTTGACCGGGTGGCACTGGCAGCGCGAAACCTGACAGTCACGGATATTGAAAATGCGCTGCGGCGTGAAAACATTAATCTGCCGGCCGGTCGTGTCGATTCGGTAGACCGTGAATTTCAGGTACGTGTCGAACGCAGCTACGAAACCGCCGAGCAGTTCCGAAAGCTCGTCATCTCAGCCGGTCAGGACGACGGACATATTATTCGCCTCGGTGAAATCGCCCGTGTCGAAGTGGGTCCGCGCAATACGCGTACGATTTTTCGCACCAACGGGAGTAACTCGGTTGGTTTCGGAGTGGTCAAACAATCCACAGCAAACACTGTTGAAGTCATTACCGGAATCAACGAAGAACTCGAGCGAATCAGCTCGCAATTGCCGGAGGGCATATCACTGAGTAAGAGCAGTGACGACTCTCTGTTTATCCGGGCTGCTATTCGCTCGGTTTTTATCACCATCGCAATCACAACCCTGCTGGTGGGTCTGGTGACCCTGGTTTTCCTGGGCAGCTTCCGTGCCATGCTGATTCCGATGACTACCATACCGGTCTGCCTGCTGGCAGCATTCATCGTTCTGCGCATATTCGGATACTCAATAAATCTCGTAACACTGCTGGCGATGGTTTTGTCGATCGGACTTGTCGTTGACGACGCCATCGTGGTACTGGAAAACGTTCATCGTCGCATCGAACGCGGTGAATCACCTTTGGTCGCGGCCTATACCGGTACACGCCAGGTCGCATTTGCGGTCATTGCGACAACGGTCGTACTGGTTGCAGTTTTCGCACCTATCGCATTCCTGAAAGACAACATCGGCAGAATTTTCGCTGAACTTGCCGTTACAGTCTGTGCCGCTGTGATTTTCTCCAGCGTGCTGGCACTTTCACTGGCACCGATGATGTGTTCAAAACTGCTGCGCCCGATGAACCGGGAAAGCCGCGCCACACAAATCATAGATCGTTTTTTTAAGAACCTGACACTGAGCTATCAGCGCGGATTGCAGGCCTGTCTGGAAAGACCTGCAGCGATTATGGTCGTCGTCGCAGCCATTGCCGCGAGTGTCTACCTGCTGGATCAGAATATACCCGAGGAATACGCACCGGCTGAGGATCAGGGTATTTTCTTCGCAATCGTCCGGGCATCTGAAGGCACCAGTGTCGATCATATGAAAGATCAGCTCATCAAGCTCGAAAAACCGCTGATGCCGCTGATCGAGTCGGGAGACATCCAGCGGGCCCTCGTGCGGGCGCCGGTTTGGGGATCTACTCAGCCAAACAGCGGCGTTATTATCATCAGCATGGCGCCATGGAGTGAGCGTGAAATTTCCACAGCCGAAGCGCGTGGTCGAATGATGGGCGCCTGGAGCCAGGTTCCGGAAGTCCGGGTATTTGCGTTCATGCGTTCCGGGATTTCCCGTCACGGCGGCGGGCAGCCTGTTCAGTTCGTTCTGGGCGGAACCAGCTACGAAGAACTCATCGAGTGGCGCGACCTCATTATTAAGAGAGCTGCGGAAAACCCTGGTCTGATGCGGGTCGACTCAGATCTGAAGGAAAGCCAGCCACAACTCATCGTGCACATCGATCAGGGGCGTGCCGCAGCACTTGGCGTGTCGGTACAAAGCATTGGTCAGACCCTGAAAGCCATGATGAGTGAGCAGGTGGTCACAACGTATGTCGTCGATGGCGAAGAATATGATGTGGTGCTGCAGGGCAAGGCGGATCAGCGTGATGCGGCAGACGACCTGACCAATATCTATGTTCGTTCTTTTTCGCAACGGCTGATCCCGCTTTCCAACCTGGTCACGATCGAAAGCACCGCCGGCAGCGGTGTACTGAACCGCTATAACCGGCTGCGCGCGGTCACGATCACGGCCAGCCTGGCACCAGGTTATGCACTGGGTGATGCCCTGGATTTTCTGGAGAAAACCGCCCGCGAAGAACTGCCGCCGACGGCTCATATCGACTTCAAGGGTGAGTCGCTCGAATACAAGGAAACATCGGGTGCAACATACTTCACCTTCGGCGTTGCGCTACTGGTCGTTTTCCTGGTGCTGGCGGCGCAATTCGAGAGCTTTATTCATCCGCTGATCATTATGGTGACAGTCCCCCTGGCGGTCGCCGGCGGACTGCTGGGTCTGTACCTGACCAGTAAGACACTGAATATCTACAGCCAGATCGGCATTGTAATGCTGATCGGAGTTTCGGCTAAAAATGGTGTACTGATCGTGGAGTTCATCAATCAGCTTCGCGATAAGGGCGTGGAATTCCAGCAAGCGATCATTGACGGTGCGCGGATCCGTTTCCGCCCGGTCATCATGACAACAACTTCGACACTGATGGGGTCAATCCCCCTGATGCTGGCCCAGGGCCCCGGTTCCGAAAGCCGCAGCACGCTGGGCATCGTAATGTTCTGGGGCGTGGCGGTTGCAGCCATTTTCACCCTGTTCGTGGTGCCGGTATTTTACAGCCTGTTCGCGCGTTCCACGGGAACCCCCGATGCAGTGGCCAAAGAGCTGGAGGCCCAGGGCGTTGAGGGCTGATCAACAGCGTGAAGTGATCAGTGAATATTGTCGCCCAGCAATTTCGTCGGCAGCCGTAACTCTTGCGTCGCGGAAGGATCAGGTTCTTCAGAATCTACTTTGTCCTGCTCTACTCGCTTTAACCGTGCCGTCGGCGATACGCCGAAATGTTTTTTAAACATCCGGCTGAAGTAGGACACGTCATTGAATCCCACAGCGAAAGCCACATCCGATATATTCACATTGGGATTGTCCAGCAGACGGCAGGCTTCCCGTAGCCGGTAACGCACTACGTAGTCCCTGAACGGCATGCCAAAAGCAGCCTTGAAAGCACGGCTGAACGCGAACGGACTCATGCCGCACAGGCCGGCTACGACTTCGTTTGGAATCTTGTTCCGATAACTCCGGGTCACATAGTTTATTGCAGGCTGCAGAGTTCGCTGGCCTGAGGGAGGCACATGCGCAATCCCGTCAGGCACGGGCGACGGCAAACTCAGAATGCCCTCACGACTTTCCCTGCTCTTCGCCTCGCAAACCTTGTTTATCACCTGGCTCAGCCGCTCCATATCCGCGCAACGCACCGGTTTGACCAGAAAATCGATCAGACGATTTCGGAATGCCCATACGGCAAGTTCCTCGGAATGCTGCACGGTGGCCATGATCATGGGAATCGATGGGCAGGCATCTTTAGTTTCAATCGTAAACTGCAGTCCGCCCCAATCCGGATAGTCGAAGTCAAAACAGACCAGGTCGATATCGCCCCGATCAAGTAAAACTCCAACCTGATCCTGTTTTGCACAAAACCGGATATCGAAGTAATGACGAAAATCCTCAGCGGGGGATGTTTCCTCCGGGGAAGTGGTCAAATCGACAATAAGCATTACAGGCTTGTGCATCAGAACCTACGACATTCCATATTCGAGACGAAATTTCCCGGTCTGTGAAGCCTAGACCAAGGGGGGTGTGCTGCACTGTGACCGATTACCGTTTTCCCATTTTCCATAAAGCATTTAAGGCAATGATCAGGCTAACCCGTAGTGTGAAGTGCTCCCCAGAATGGACCCAATTTGAGACAAATCGAGTTTTTACTTAATGCATTGAATAGGCTCTCATACAAGACGCTATAACCAAATTATCAGGCGATGCGGCTGCTCCAGGCCCGTCGGAACTTGACATAAGCGTGTTAGCAACATGCACAAACCTGCTAATAAATCGCAAAAAACTCCTAACAAAAAACGGCTCATCTACCTTATAAATCCGCACAGGCTTCGAGCACAAACAGTCAACTGATAAACCTTCACGCAGTGTTTCTCAGAGGCTACTTTAGCTTGTAATCCACCTCTTCGTTAAACCGGGAGGTCTCTTTTCAATCCGACAATTTGAGGTAGGTAAAGCATGAAAAATGCAATAAAAACATTCCTTCTTGATGAAGAAGGCCTGACCACCGTTGAGTACGCCATTGCTGGCGGCTTGGTCGGTGCGGCAGTGATCGTCGCCTTCCAGACCCTGGGCGGCACCGTTGGCGGCGTTATCGAGTACATCGATGGCGAACTGGCAGCTAATACGCCTGCGCCGTAATTGGTGAATGGCTCGGTGGACGGGTACGAGATGGTTTTTGCCTCCCGTACCCGCTCACCGTATTTCATCACATCTCAGTACGTCAGCAAGAAAACTTAATGAACACTGTTCTCCTCATTCCGTCAACGCTCTTATGCAGCCTGCTTTTGTGGGCAGTGATAAGCGATGTCAAAAAGCACCGGATTTCCAACTGGCTGGTGATCGCCGTGCTGGGCACGGGATTCGTCATGCAAGTAGACGCTAACGGCGCCGCCGGCATGATTGACTGGCTGGGTGGTTCGGTTGTCGGGGTGGTTTTCTTCCTGCCGTTCTATATCGGACGGGGCATGGGAGCCGGAGACGTCAAACTGATGGGCGGTGTGTGCAGCGCACTCGGACCCTGGGCAGGTTTTCTGGCCTGCGGTTTCACATTGTTTGCCGGTCTGTTGATGGTTCTGGCCGCAATCTTTCTACGCAACATGTACGCACAGCTCATGCTCTGGAGGTCCACTTCGGATAACCCAGTGTCATCGGGCACACCGTTGTTCTTCGTATGGAAAGACAACGCCACACGAATTCCTTATGCAGGCGCGATTGCAATGGGCGGCGGCACCGCTCTGTGGCAATCCGGGCGGCTGCCATCCTTGCTAACAGTTGTGAGCTAACCATGGAAAACTTAGTGGAAGCACAAACAAATATCGCCGACTCGTCGAATATACTGAATGTCGCCGCATTGCGAATGCAGGCACTCGCACCCCGCCCGACTCAACTGTCGGATACCGGTCTGAGTGAATCATTCATCGCCGATCTCATCGCAAAACATATTATGGATGGCGGCGTTCTGACGATGACGGCATTGTCAGACCGCATCGCACTGGCCGGACCGATTCTCGAATCCGTACTGAATTTCATGCGCCACGAAGCCCTGATTGAGATTCGCGGCAAGGATTCAGCCAGCTCCAGTAGCAATCTGCGCTATGCGCTGACAGACCGGGGGCGTGTTCATGCCACTGATGCCCTGTTGCGCAGCGGCTACATCGGCCCTGCCCCGGTACCCGTTGATAAATACATCGAAGTGACCAAGGCCCAGACGGTTCATGGCCGGGCAGTCAATCGAGACGAAATGGCCGAAGTGTTTAAAGACATCATTATTCGCGATGACCTGATAGAGCAGTTGGGTCCCTCCCTGAATTCAGGTCGCGCCATTTTTATCTATGGACCCGCCGGCACTGGTAAAACATTTATCACACAGCATCTCGTGGGCCTGTTCCCGGAAGCCACCCTGGTGCCTTATGCCATCTCGGTCAATGAAGTGGTCATCGAAGTTTTCGACCCCGTGCTGCACAGGTCCGCGGATATTAAATTGCCCGACGCCTCGCTGATGTTCGAAAACGGGTTTGACCCCCGCTTCGCCTGCTGCCGGCGGCCTGTGGTAATCAGCGGCGGTGAACTCACCGCTGATATGCTGGAAATTCATTACGACGCCAACACCCGGCGTTACCAGGCACCACTGCAACTCAAAGCAAACAACGGTGTATTCATTATTGACGATATGGGTCGTCAGAGAGTTGCCCCTGAAACCGTATTCAATCGCTGGATCGTTCCGCTGGAAGAGAAAAAAGACTATTTGAGCCTGGGTGCCGGACGCCATTTCAGCATCCCGTTCGATGTAGTGCTGATATTTTCAACCAACCTGCATCCACTGGATCTTGCCGACGACGCTTTTTTGCGACGTATCGGCTACAAAATTGAATTTCATCATCTGAACGTCGAAGAGTTCCAGATGATATGGAATCAGTATTGCGAGCAGAACGATATCCAGTGCGAGCCCGATGTCTTTGACTTTGCGGTTATTGACTTATTTTCGGAGCACCGAAAAGCATTCCTGCCCTGTCATCCCAGGGATCTCCTGAGCATCGCAGTGGACCGCGCCGTTTACACCGGCGACGGACGCATCGTGAACAACGAACACCTGCAATGGGCATGGAACAACTATTTTGTATCAATGAACCCGGGCCATGTATCCCGGCAAACGTCATCGTCTGATGGAGAACGGTAATCATGTTTAAAAAAAGAGGTCTGGTACTTGTTGCACTGTCAGTCATGATGTCTGTAGGTGCCGCCTGGGTTGCGAACAACTGGATCCAGAGCAACACGGAAATCAACGAAGAGGTGCAGAATAACCATGCACAGGTTGCAACAGCAGCCATTCGTATTCCTTACGGCACAAAAGTTGACGCCCGACATATCAAGTTGGTGAATATGCCGAAGGAATCGACGCCCGTAAACGCATTCACAACAATTGAAGAAGTGGAAGGCAAAGTTGCCACGGCCGAAATTCTGACCGGCGAGCTGCTGCTGTCACCACGCTTCGTTGACCACGGCACCGGCAGTACTCTCGCCGCGCTGGTAGAAGAGAAGAAACGTGCTCTGACCATCCGGGTGGATGATGTCATCGGTGTGGCCGGCTTCCTGCTGCCCGGGAACTATGTCGATGTTCTGGCCAGCCGCATGGAAAACAAGACCCGCCGTGCCGTGACGGAAACCATCCTCACCAAGGTGAAGGTGCTTGCCGTCGACCAGACCGCGCGTACGGATGAGAACGATCCGGTGGTGGTTCGGGCAGTCACGCTGGAGGTTTCGCCTAAACAAGCCGAAATTCTTGTCAAACGCAAAGAAGAAGGCTCGATTCAGCTGACCCTGCGTAACCCGCTGGAGGAACTGGTCGCAGAGGCAGCACCTGAACCCAAGAAGGTTGTGAGACGTGTCCGTCGTGCACCGAAACGAGATATGGAAATCACGATCATCAGGGGCACGAAAGTCCACAAAACGAAGGCCAAGATCTGAATCCTGGCGCTGATCAACAACAATGCGTTCCGAAGAACATGAGGAATAGGGTTATGCAAAACCTGGAGTACACAATCAAGCGAACCATGGGAGTTCTGGCAGCCATCATGCTCCTGAGCAGTACATGGGCCGCATACGCTCAGAGCCCGAACATAGTCTCACAGCCCAGACTTCGAGTCGGCAGCACTGAAAATCTTGTGGTGCCGGTCTTCAAGTCACGGGTCGTCAAACTCGACGAGCCGGCGGCGAGAATTTCTGTGGGTAGCCCTGATATTGCCGACATCCTGATTCTTCGCTCCACGCAGCTCTACGTGCTGGGCAAGGACCTGGGAACGACCAATGTTCTGCTCTGGGACCGGGACGACATGTTGATCGGCACGGTCAGCGTGGAAGTGACCCATGACCTGGAGTCACTGAAATCCAAGTACCACCAGATCCTGCCCGATGAGGCCATCAACGTGTACGCCTCACAGCGTAATATCGTGCTGACCGGACGGGTTACAAGCGTCGGCGCCATGGACGCTGCGATGCGAATGGCCGATGGCTATTTACAGCAGGTGGCCACCGCCGTCGAAAGCCAGGAATTCGAACAGTCAGGTGGAGCGAGCGGACCCGCGGGTGAGGTGATCAACCTCATGCAGGTCGGCGGCGGCCAGCAGGTCATGCTGGAAATCAAGGTGGCAGAAATTTCGCGCAGCGAACTGCGCAGCCTGGACGCCCAATTCAATGCGCTTTATAAAGGCAGCCGCTGGTCTATTGGCGGTGCCAACGGCGGCGCTACGTTCCCTGATTTCGTTAATGCGGACGGTCTGAACATCCCGGCTCTGGATGGGCTCAACCCATGGGGCCCCGCAGTCGATGTTTTCCAGCCCACTGATCTGAGCATCGCTGACAAGGGTCTGTTCACATCTTTTATCAGCGACGACTTTATTTTCAACATGGCGCTGAACGCGGCCAAGGATAAAGGTCTCGCAAAGATCCTGGCCGAACCGACTTTAACCACCCTGACGGGACAGGAAGCCGAATTTTTATCCGGCGGCGAGTTCCCGATTCCCGTACCACAGGGACTGGACAACGTCACGATCGAGTTTAAAGAATTCGGTGTGGGTGTTCGATTCCTGCCGGTGGTACTGGGCTCGGGCAATATTAATCTGAAAATCAACGTCAGTGTCAGTGAGCTGTCAGATTCCAACCAGGTACTGATCAGCCCGGATTCCACGCGGTCCACGTTCATCGTGCCGGCACTGACCAAGCGCAGCGCTCAGTCGACCGTGGAACTCAAAGACGGACAGACCATCGCGATCGCCGGCCTGATCAGCGAAAACCTGCGCGAAATGGTCAGCAAGTTTCCGGGTCTTGGCGACCTGCCGATTATTGGCTACCTGTTTCGCAGCCAGAATTTCATCAAGGGTGAAACCGAGCTGGTGATCATGGTCACGCCACGACTGGCCAAGCCGATGGATCCGGAAGACATCCGCCTGCCGACGGACAGCTTTATCGAACCCAACGACATGGATTTCTACCTGCTCGGCAGAATGGAAGGACGACCCCCGAAATCCTCCTCGCAACCTGTCAGTGATGAAGGTGGCGCAGAAGGCAATTACGGTCAACAAATTGAATGACAAGAGGAACGGATATGAGATTAACGACACGAATTATTAGCGGTCTCAGCCTGACTCTGGCTGTGACGTTGATGACAGCATGCACGAGCCCGTCGGCGGTTGAATCCGACTTCGGTAACTCGGTACGTCATATGAGACAGGCGCAGACTTTGAATCCGGGCACTCCGTCCAAGGAGACTATCGAGACGACCGACGGCGATCGCCTGTCGGCAGTCCTTGATGTCTACCGGGGCGACGTTGCACGACCTGAGGCGATCAGAGAAAGCATCGTCATTGATGCGGGAAACTGATCCTCAACACGCGGATTAATTGCCATGGACATGAAACAGCATAAATCGAAACGAACAGCCGCGCCTCCTGCACGACAGCGAGGCGCGGTGCTGATTATTTTTGTAGCCAGTGTGATCGCAATGCTTGCCATCGGTGGCCTGGCACTGGACGGTTCTCACCAGATGCTGAACAAAGCCCGGCTGCAAAACACGGTGGATGCTTCTGCCCTTGCGGCCGCAAAAGTCCTCGATGAGTTCAATGATACGGCGGCCGCCCGGGACGAAGCTGAGGCCATATTTGCACAAAATGCAGATGGAGCGGGCAACCGGGAACTGGGTTCTGTTTTCAACGGTGGAGGTATCAACCTGACCGTGCAGTTCTCCAATACAGTTGATCCTTTCACGCCCGGCACGCTGCCGGCAGAATACGTCCGGGTCACGGCGACCGGTTTCGATATGCCGGCCTGGCTGATTTCTGTAATTGGGATCGACACATTACATGTCACCGCCAGCGCAGTATCCGGACCCAGCCCGACGATTCTCAACGCCTGCAACCTGGTGCCCCTGATCATCTGCGGTGAGCGTGATCAGCCCAACTTTGGCTACAACGATAATGAAGTCGTCGTACTGAAAAGTGGTTCCCAGGGTGACGGGCCCGATGATATCGGCAAGGGAAACTTTCAGCTGGCCAGAATGGATGGCTCCTTAGGGAAGAACGATGTCCGCAATAACCTTGCCGGCGCCTACGACGGCGACTGTGTCATGAAAGATGACCAGGTACCGACTGAACCGGGTGTTAGCGCAGGCCCTGTGCGAGACGGGGTCAATACGCGCCTGAATATTTTCCACGGGACGATGAAAGGCACCGAGGATATTTATCCTCCCGACGTGGTCACCGAACAACCGAATCCCCCTCTGAAGTTCGATCCCATAACGGGAACCATTACACAGCTAGGCAATGGCACAAATCCGATCACCGATTCGTCACAACTGGCATTCAATTACGACAGCTATACAAACCTGGTGAACAGTGGCCCTCACAATGT
>PVMK01179274.1_pt1 | contig 39540 bp, 38 predicted proteins | sample 1853481 | NCBI WGS metagenome assembly PVMK01 (sample SAMN08533507, study PRJNA380276) | Marine sediment metagenome, whole genome shotgun sequencing project.
TTTTTCCCGTGAGCCGGGTCCAATGGCCATGATCTCCCAGAGCGGCGGAGTTGCCACTGATTTCGGACATGAAGCCCCTTGTTTAGGTATTGGGCTGAGCAAGGTCATATCTTTTGGCAACGGATGCGATCTCGACGCTACAGACCTGCTTGAATACCTGGCCGAAGACCAGGAGACCGGTTATATCGCTGCCTATCTTGAAGGGATACGTAATGGCCGGAGGTTCCTGGATATCCTCAGACGAGTGACCCTCAAGAAACCCGTGGTCATCTGGAAGGGCGGTCTTACCCCTTTGGGTGGCAGGGCCGCCCTCGGTCATACTGGGTCCATGGGGGGAGAGACCAGGGTTTGGAAAGGAGCCCTGACCCAAGCTGGCGCAGCATCTGTGCAGGGTCTCGACGAAATGCTGGACACACTCGTTGCCCTCAAATATCTGAATAACAAGGGACCACGGATTTCCTTACTTGGTGGAGGTGGAGCAATCGGGGTCTTCAGTTCCGATCTGGCGCAGCAATGGGGTCTCCAGATCCCCACTTTCAGCCATGACACCCAGAAGAGGCTCAAAAAGTTTTTCCCCACTCCGGGCAACAGCATGACCAACCCTTTAGACACCGGTTCACCGGCCCTGCCCGCAGAAACCATTAAGGCCCTGGCTGAGGAGATTCTCACCCGGGAACCCGTAGACGTACTCATAATCATAATGCTTTTGCGGACTCTTGAGATAGAAGTCCCTGCCTTTTACAAAATGAACGGTGTGGACCCGCCTCCGGGCGGAAGCTATCTTCAGGGACTTGTGAAACCGCTCGCCGACCTTAAGAAAGAAACCGGAAAGGATGTGGTCATGGTAATTGAGAACAGGGCACATCTCCCGGAAGAGGTGGAGGTGGAGGCTGTGTCAAGGAACGTGCGCAAAAAATTTCAGGATGAAGGAATCCCGGTCTATCTCAGCGTAGAGAGGGCCTTGAGAGGGATATATCATGCATTGACAAGTAAAAAAATCCGATGCCGCTGATCCACCGAGATCATTCATCAGTCGTATCACTCGAAGTGAATTGCAACAGGAGAATGCCAGAAAACCGGAGAAGGGGGCTTAGAGGGAATGAATACAAAAAGGCTTTTTCATGCCGATCACGGCAACAAGGCTGTCATGGTTTTTACCATCTGCCTGGTGATCATGGTGGCCTCTGTGGTTCTGTCGTCCCTGATACAAACCGATTTCGGTCGAGTTGAGGTCACCAATATAACGTATGAGAATTTCAACGGGATCCCTGTTCGGGCCAAGCTGCTGAAACCCGGAGGGGCGATGCCTGATGATCGTGTTCCCGGAATCGTGTACATCCACGGCTACCAGAACAACCGCGAAACAGGTGACGCCTACTGTATTGAACTGGCAAAAAGAGGTTTTGCTGTTCTCAATATCGACGCAATAGGACGCGGGAATTCAGGCATCCCCAAAGACCCGGATGAGCCCGATTTCGACGAAACCTACGGCGGCCGCACCTCCCTGAAGTATCTGATGTCTCTCCCCTTTGTGAATGCAAAGGCGGTAGGCATGATAGGCCACAGCCTCGGGGCTGAAATGGCATATAAGGTGGCCCTGGAAGACCCGCAGGTAAAGGCGCTGGTTATAACCGGTTTTGCCTACACCATGGATGTCACGCGGAAGCAGCCGAAGAACATGTTGATGGTTTTGGGCCGGTGGGACGAGTTCCGGAAGAGGATGACAGGGACCAGGCACTTTGAAGAGGAGTGGATGAGCACCCCTCAGACCGAAAACGCGTTTCCCGTTAAGAATCCGAAATTCGGCAAGACCTACGGAGAGTTCAGAGACGGAACAGCGCGAAGGGTTTTTGTTCCAAGGACTATTCACATCCAGGAATCCCACAGCCATGCCGCCATCGCCGAGACCCTGAAGTGGATGAAAAAGGCGCTTCATCCCCCGCAGAAATACTGGGTCGACCCGGACAACCAGTCCTGGCAGATTAAAGAATGTGCTACACTGACAGCCATGTTAGCCTGTTTTGCATCCCTTCTTCCCCTGGGGCTCATGCTGCTTAGAACAAGATTCTTTAGCCCGGTCCAGGGTCCTTTTTCCGGGGCATACGCCTGCTCGGGGAAGGCCTACTTCAGGTTTGTCGGGATCAACGGATTGCTGATGTGGCTCTTTCTCCCCCTGATTCTAATCCTTTTTGCCATCCATATTTACCTCATACCCATCGACAGGGCCTTTCCCATGATGATGGTCAACGGGGTTGTCTGGTGGTTTGTCTGGATTAATATCATAGGCTTTCTGATGTTCAGGCGCTGGTTCAAGAAGCGGGCAAGGGAGAGCGGTGTTACCCTGGCAGACCTTGGCATATCTTACAGACCTGATAGATTTGCCTTGGACGGGACAGTGATCGGAAAAACGATTCTCTTAGCTCTGACCCTGTTCGCCTTTGCCTATTTGAGCGAGCACGTGCTGGAGCATTTTTTTATTGTTGACTTCAGATTCATCTTTCCCTTTGCCAGCGATCTGACTCTCTACAGGGCTATCCTATGTCTTGTGTACTTCCCCTTTATCCTTACTGGTTTTGTCCTGATGGGGATTTTCTTGCATGGAGAGCTGCGCAGACCAAAGAAAAAGACCTGGTTCAATACCTTTATTGCGTGGTCTTTCACCAACACCTTCGCCCTAATTGCTCCCCTGATCCTTTTTTTGATGATCCAGTACGTGCCACTGTTTACCACAGGGTTCATCCCTCTTGTCGGTCCGGGAGGGATGTTTGTCTCCTTTGTGATCAACCTCTTTCACATCATCGGCGTATTGATCATAACTACACCGATCTCAACCTGGTTCTATCAACTCACAGGCAAGATATACCTTGGAGCCATGGTCAATGCTTCACTGGTTACCTGGATGTTTGTCTCCTCACAGGTAATCGCACCCATACCGATTTGAGAAAGGAGCAAATCACATCAGGCTGAAGGTAATAACCCTGGAATCACCATGTGAATAAGTGTCACCCTTGACGACCCGACTCCCTAATGTAACTCTCTTTCCGATCAAATTCATATGGGCATCATCAGGGTCGATATCCACCAGATTTCCCATGACCCAGGCCCCTTCATCTATTTCCGCCATGGCAACAATATATGGAGCGGGTACCCCTTCCGGCGCCACCCTGATGACTGTAAAAGTCCGAATAACCCCTTCACCGGCTATTTCAGTGATTTCCAGATCTGTGCCGCTGCACTCCCGGCATCGGGCCATGGGTGGAAAGGTCACGCTGTTACAGCTATTACACTTGAGACCCGGGAGCTCTCCCCGCTCTAACCCCTGCTGATATTGATCATAAGTAAGCTTATAGTCCATTTTTTAATTCCTCAGGATAATATTGCATATGGTTCCGAAGTCTCCGCCTAAGGTGTCAACCAGGCCAACCTGGGCACCTTCCACCTGTCGCGGTCCACTTTCTCCACGGAGCTGTTCTACAATTTCCGTTACCTGCGCGGCCCCGGTTGCGCCAATGGGATGTCCCTTGGCCTTGAGTCCGCCCGAGGGGTTGACCACCACTTTACCCCCTAAATATGTCTCTCTTTTCGCGGCCGCATCATATGCCTTTCCGAATTCATAGAGCCCAAAACTTTCCAAAGCCAGGATCTCTGCAATGGTAAAACAATCGTGGAGTTCAACCACATCTATATCATCCGGACCTAGGCCTGACTCTTTGTAGGCCTGAGCTATTGATGCCTCTCTCGCCATGACCCTGCTGAGGTCCTTTTGCAGATACAGTGGACCGGCCGATGCCTGTCCCATACCTGCAATATAAACCGGTTTTTTTACAAGCTCCCTGGCCTTGCCCGCCTCGGCCACCACCACGGCCGCGGCGCCGTCCGAAAATGGACAGCAGTCGAAAAGCTGGAGCGGGTCGGCCACCATCATACCGTCCAATACAGTATTGACGTCTATCTCCTTTTGAAAATGTGCCTTTGGATTCATAGCGCCGTGGTAATGGTTTTTCACCGCTACTTCGGCCATATTCTGTTTCAAGTCTTTCAATGGAACGTCATATTTTTCGGAATACATGTGGGCTGCCATGGCAAATACACCGGGGAAGGTCAGACCTACCGTTGATTCATACTGTGCATGGTGGCCCATGGCAAAGGTTCTGGTCGCCAGAGGAGTTCCCATGGCACAGGCCCGCTCCGTTCCTCCAGCTAAAACCATATCATACACACCGGACCCCACAAGCAGGGCAGCGTGACTAATGGCAATGGTTGCTGTTGCACATGCAGATTCAAAGCGGGTCGCCGGTACGCCCACGGGCAGACCGAGTTCTGCATGGGCAAAGGGCGCCATATGCATCTGGCCCTCTTCAAAATCGCCCAGACAGTTTCCAAAATACAGGGCCTCCATATCTTTTGGTTCGACGTTGGATTGGGCTATGGCCTCATGACCTGCCTCGGCAAACATTTCCAGATTTGTCTTTTCCGAAACACCAAATTTGGTCATTCCCACGCCAAGTATCGCTACTTGTCTCATGATATCCTCCTTACATTGAATATTGAAAATTGATGGCCTCGTAAAAAGTCTCCGAGGCCGTCACTCCCGCGAACGCGGGAGTCCACAAGTGGTTTATTTTCCTGGATTCCCGCATTCGCGGGAATGACAAAAACGGGATCTTCGACCAGCATTCAGTATCAAGTATCCAGTATCCAGCCTCTACTTTGCCGCCATTCTCAGAGCACCATCAAACCTGATGACCTCCCCGTTGAGCATGGAGTTTTCAACAATATGTTGGACCAGTCCTGCGAATTCAGACGGTTCCCCCAATCGTTTTGGGAATGGCACCATCTTTCCAAGGGCTTCCTGCACATTTTCCGGAAGCGCCTCAAGCATGGGTGTCCTGAAGATCCCGGGGGCAATGGTCATTATCCTTATCCCGTATTCCGCAAACTCACGGGCAATGGGAAGTGTCATACCGACTACACCGGCCTTTGAAGCGCTGTATGCGGCCTGGCCGATCTGCCCGTCAAAAGCCGCAACAGAGGCTACATTGATCACTACTCCCTTTTCACCATCATCATTGCCCTGGTTTTGCACCATTTTTTCGGCAGCTAATCTTACAACATTCATCGTTCCTATCAGGTTGATCTGCACGACCTTATTGAAATGGGCCATGGACATGGGTCCTTCCTTGCCCAATACCTTGGCCGGTATTCCCACCCCCGCGCAGTTAACAGCAACATGGATTGCGCCAAATGCTTCAACCGTCTTATCTAATGCCGCCTGAACATCTTCTTCTTTGGTAATATCCGTCAAACAGAAGAGCGCAGCATCTCCCAATTCCGACGCAACCTTTTGGCCCCTTTCCTCGGCAAAATCGAGGATTGATACCTTCCCCCCTTTTGAAAGAAAATTGCGAATACAGGCCTCTCCAAGACCTGAAGCACCGCCCGTTACAACTGCAACACTATCCTTAATCTCCATAATATTTCCTCCAATTTGCGCAAATCATCATTGATAGCGGATCATGAAAACTGAACCTGTTGAATAATCTCCTTCTCCTTGAGGACCCGAGTAATCTCCTGACGTGTCACTCTGTCAATAACCGGTTCTACTTCCGAGATCCACAAACCTTGTTTATCCTGTCGGGTCTTGAATTTCTTAACATATCCCGGGACCAGTGCGTACCTGCACCCCCATGCACCACAGCATGACGAGTCCATAACAGCATTTCCAACAACATAGAGGACCTCTTTTCCATTTATTTCAAACTTCGCCTCCCTTTCCAGCTCATACCCTCCGGAAATAGAACGGACTTCTCTGTTTAACTCATGCGTATACTCCCTGATCATCTACCCTGCCTCAAAACAACCTCCTGGAGATGGTGATTTTTTCTACCTCTTTTGCGCCTTCATATATCTCTAATATTTTTGCATCCCGGTAGTATCTCTGCACATCATATTCATCGATGTATCCATATCCACCATGCAACTGCAGGGCCTTGTCGCATACCCAGACAGCCATTTCTCCAGAGAAATATTTGGCCATGGCATTGAGACTCGGATCAACCTGACCCTGATCGACTTTCCATGCGGCCTTGTAGGTAATGTTGCGGGCAAGTTCTATTTTTGTAGCCATTTCAGCCAGCATAAACTGCACACCCTGGTTCACGGCCAGGGGTTTCCCGAATACCTTTCTCTCCTGAACATATTTTATGGTCTTGTCCAGGGCCCCCTGTGCGAGGCCGACCCCCTGGGCGGCCACCATGGTTCGGGTCGAATCAAAGAAGTGCATCAGTTGACGAAACCCATTTCCCTCTTCCCCAATCAGATTCTCCAAAGGGACACGCACATCTTCAAAGGCGATCTCTGCCGTATCGCTCGCCCTGATCCCCATTTTCCCCTTTATTTTATTAGCCTCAATACCTTTCCGGTCCGATTCAACCAGGATCAGACTGTGCCGATTATGCCTCTTTTCCGCCTCCGGGTTGGTGACACAGAGAACGACCATCCAATCACAAATAGTCCCGTTAGTAATAAACATCTTGTTGCCGTTGATTACATATTCATTACCGTCTCTTATGGCCTTAGTCCTTGTGGCAGCCACATCAGTGCCTGCATCCGGCTCTGTGTAGGCCCCTGCAGATACTGCCTCACCATTTGGGAGAAGAGGGAGATATTTTTTCTTTTGATCCTCGGTCCCGAACATTAATATATTTTCAGAACCGAAGGTTGAAGTGATGATGACCGTTCCTATGCCGAGATCTATCCTGCTGAGTTGCTCGGATATAAGCGCTAACTCCACGAAACCAAACCCCGGCCCGCCGTATTCTTCAGGGATAAAGGCGCCCACAAGACCCGTCTCACAGGCCTTTTTCCAGACATCTCTGGGATATCTCTCCTCCCTGTCGCAGTCCTTGGCTATGGGCTCAATTTCCTTGACTGCAAATTTATAAGCTGTTTCCTGAATCAGCTTCTGTTCTTCACTTAGTTCATAATCCATATTTCCCTCCCTTGTCTCGACAAGCACTGATCCGCAAAAAGCCCTCAAAGAAAAGGGGGCCTCAGCCCCTCGGTTCTCACATTAACTGCCTTCTTTTAAGACATAATTATAAACGATGAATTCAGTATCTTTTTCAAATCCATTATCTTCGTAAACAGGAATTGCAGGATTGCTGCTCTTATCATGTGTTTGAAGCATTATCATACTTGCTTCAATATCTTTAGCCAGTTTTTTTGCTCGGCTGATTAATTCTCCAGCGAGACCATGCTTTCTGGCCTTTGGCACAACAAAGAGATCATACAAAAAAACTAATTTCGTCATCGATACTGAGTCCCAACAGCGATAAATCTGCATAAACCCGAGACATACATCATCCTTGTATCCCAAAAAAATATCAGAATCTTTGTTTAAAAGACGGTCTTTAATAAATTTCTCTGCCGCTGAAGGATTTGGTTCTTGTTCATAGAATATTCTGTATTGTTCAAAAAGTGAAGCCGCATCATTTAATTGCTCTAATGTTGCTTGTACAATTTTCATTTCTGCTCCTTGGATCCCTGATTACGATTGTAAAGGAAGCAGGCGGGAAAGATTCATATCTATCAACAGCTTCATGCCGATACCGAAACGAGTGGAACGTCGATTTCTTCGACACGCCATGCGGCATAAGCAAGTGCCTCGTCAATGTCTTTCGCTTCCAGGTATGGATACAATTCCAAAATTTTCTTTTGTCTTGCGATAACTTATACTGTGTTGGGCCTCTTACTGCAAGTTTTTCCTTTTCTGGATAAATCCTATCTATAGTTTTAGCCCCTATCTTTTTCATGGGAATCTCAGATTCATGCTGTTCACAGTCCCATTTCCCCGGCTATCAGCTCTCGATGAAAATCCCCGTCCCCGAACATGAGTTCAGCGGCCTTGGCTCGTTTGAAATAGAGAGGCAGGTCATGTTCCTCCATAAAACCCACCCCACCGACCACCTGGTGGCCGAGGGCCACCAGCTTACGATAGGAATCGCTCACCCATGCCTTGCACATGGCAGCCTCCTTTCCGAATGAAAGCCCGGCGCTGATCTTCCACGCCGCCCGGTCGGTCATGAACCCCATGGTGTCGGAATAGGTGAGCATGTTAACACAGTGATGCTGGACAGCCTGAAAGGAGCCTATGGCGCGTTCGAACTGCGTACGTTCTTTGATGTAGGGGATGACAAGATCCATGACCCTCCTGGCGCCGCCTGTCATCTCAGCGCTTTTTGCAACGGCGGACATAAGGAGCACCCTCTCGAGAATCGGCTGCGCGCCTCCAGATTCCCCCAGAAGAGCTTCCTTGGGGACCGATACCCTGTCAAATATGACTTCGCACTGTTTGTCTGCCGCAATGGTATCCAGAACCTCAATACTTATTCCGGGACTTCCGGCGTCCACCAGAAAAAGGCTGAGATCGGCCGCGCCCTCTCCTGTCCTGGCAACGCATATAATTGTATCAGCAACATGTGCATCCGGGACAAAAAGCTTTGTTCCAGTAAGGATGTAATGATCACTTTCGGAATCGGCCGCAAGTTTGATTCCCCCGGGCTCAAAGCTACCCTCCTCCTCAACCCAGGCCAATGTCAGGATACGTTTTCCCATGGAAAGCTCCGGCAACATCTCAGCCTTCTGGGTGTCGCTCCCTGCCTCAAGGAGAACCAGGCCGCTCTGAACAACCGTGGAGAAAAACGGCCCCGGAAGGCAGAAATAACCCATTTCAGACAGGAGGACTGAAAGATCCAGGAAACTCCCCCCGGACCCCTCATATTTTTTTGGAATCAGGAGGCTCATCCATCCCAGTTCCGCCATCCCCTGCCACAGTTCGGTTGTAAAGCCCGTTTCGTCCGCAGCCATTTCCCGTACAAACCCGCTGGGACACTTATCAGCCAAAAACTTGTGGGCGGCCCCTTTAAGAATATTCTGTTCTTCGCTTAAATCGTAATTCATCGACTTATCTCCTTGTATGGGTTCACAGGTTCAAGGTTCAGAGGTTTAGGGTTAAGTTCATTTTGTTGTTCCGACACATGCAGGCATGATCGTCTCCGTTCTGTCCTGTGGTTGTCGTTATGACCGGATGAATCAACTCCTTTTGGCAGGATAATGCGCACACGAGATTCCTGTGGTAGCGGCTCAGAATACACAAATTCCCGCTGGAAAAGAGTTCAAAACGCCTGCGACCGGTAAAATCTAACCTTTGAACCATGAACCTTTGAACCCATGAACGGTTACATGTCCTTTTACTTGGCAGGAAGACCAAGCCCCCTGTGGGCGATGATGTTTCTCTGCACCTCAGACGTGCCGGCATATATGGTCTCCACGACACACCAGCGATAGAAATGCTCGATCTTCCCTGCCAGGGCCGACCATTTCGATCCTTTTTTCAGTTGACCGTACAAGCCCAGAACCTCCATTCCCGTGTTTGCCACACGCTGTGCAACCTCCGTGGCAAAGACCTTCTGCATTGAGGATTGGTAGTTTGGGACCTTTCCACTGTCCAAGATGTGGGCCAGGCGATAATACAGGAGATCCGTTGCATCCAGTTCAATGGCCATCTGGGCCAGCTTCTGACGAATTAGAGGATCCTTTGAGAGGGGCTTTGCGCCCTTCATTGTTTCCTTTGCGTATTCAGTTATTTCCTCTAAGAGTCTGCGGTAAACGCCGATAGGAAACATTCTTTCATAGTCCAGGGCCGACATTAGATAATAAAACCCCCTGTTCATCTTTCCCACTAAGTTTTTCTTAGGAACAACCACATCCTCGTAGAAGACTTCGTTGGTTTGCCAGCCGGCCATGGTTATCATGGGACGGATGGTGATCCCGGGACTTTTGAGATCCACGATCAGCATTGACACCCCCCGGTGCTTGACGGATTTCGGATCGGACCGAACCACCAGCCAGTGGTAGTCGGCCACATGGGTGTGGGTGTTAAAGATCTTCTGGCCATTTAAGACAAAATGATCGCCCCTGTCTTCTGCATGGACGTCCGTTGCCCGGAGCTGCACGGCGGAAAGATCCGAACCCGCCTGGGGCTCAGAATAACCCAGAGCGAATTCGTACTCTCCCCGCGCAATGGGCAGCAGCCATTCTTTCTTCATCTCATCACTTCCAAAATGCATGATCGTAGGACCGGACATGTGGGCAGCCACAAAGATAAGGGGAATCCCGCCGGCACGGGCCATTTCATCCCTGATGGCAAAGGTCAGCATGGCGGAAGCACCCATGCCCCCGTATTCTTCGGGCCAGCTTGGTGTGAGCCACCCGTTTGCCGCGAATTTCTTGATGAATTTTCTGCCCTCAGGACCCCCGTAACAATGACCCAGTTCGTATGACTCCTCTTTCAGCTCCGGGTAAGACTCTGATCTCAAAAAGGCACGCACCTCTTTCAGCACTTCCTGCTCTTGAGGCAAAAATTCAAAGTCCATAGATAAGTTCCCCCCTTTGTTCTTGTGTGTGATCGATTACGTTTCAGGCTCCAGAAAAAAGGGTCGCATCTGAAAAAAATTAAGATGCGACCCCAAGCTCTTTTCTCCCATGATATCAGAATCGAGTATGATTCTGGTTAACGGTATCATTTCAAGTATTCTCTGATAACTTTTTCTTGTCTTGCAATAGCTTATACTGTGTTGTGCCTTTTACTGCAAGTTTTTCCTTTTTTGGATAAATCCTATCTATAGTTTTAGCCCCTATCTCTTTCATGGGAATCTCAGATTCATGCTGTTCACAGTCTCATTTCCCCGGCTATCAGCTATTGATGAAAATCCTCGTCCCCGAACATGAACTCAGCGGCTTGAAAGGAGCCTATTGAGCGCTCGAACTGCGTACGCTCCTCAGCGTAAGGTATTATAAGATCTATGACCCTCCTGCACTGCCTGTCATCTCAGCGCTTTTTGCAAGGGCAGACATAAGGAGCACTCTCTCGAGGATCGACTGGGCCCCATCAGGTTCTCCCAGGAGCTGCAGGGCAGGAGGATCCGAATCCGCCCTGGGAGACTGCGGGATACCGCACCCTTACCTCTCCAAACACATAACATAATCAGACTCGCAACATAACGACTCCAAGATAAGCTCATTCCCCTTGACACCCAGGCCCCACTTCCGTATGGTTCTTTCTCAAAAATGCGAGTTATTAATGCGCCGGGGCAGTATTCAAGGAAGGGGATCAGTGACCGCAGGCAATGAAAAATAGACAAACTGCTCTTAAGGATAAATATGACGTAGTAATTGTGGGCTCCGGACCGGCAGGCGCTTCAACTGCCATGGCCCTGAGCGGACAAGGGTTTCAGACCCTGATTTTAGAGAAAAAGAAGTTGCCCAGACACAAGATGTGCAGCGGCATGCTTTTCCCAAGCGCCCTCAAATTAATCTCCGGGAATTTCGGTGATATCCCTCAAGACATATACAGCAGGCCTTTGAGCGTCAAAGGAGTTCGTTCCTATATGGACATGGACAGCCCTTTTGTTGAAATGGCCTTCAGCAGAGGAAACCGGGGTACCGACGGGATAAGTGTGAAACGTTCCGGGCTGGATAAATGGCTGTGCAGTCGGAGTGATGCCGCCCTGGTTGACCTGTGCAGTTTCAAGAGTTGCATGAAGCAGGGTGATGAAATCCTCCTGAGGGTGGCTATGAACGGTCATGAATTTGAAGTGAGGACAAACTATCTTGTGGGAGCGGATGGTACGCTATCGCGGGTCAGGCGAAGCCTCTTCCCTGGTTATGACAGAGGCCTCGGGCTGTTTTTTAATTATGAAGAGTGGTATGCTGGAAAAATTGACATGGAGCCTGGATGGCTGCACGCCTTCTATGATGAAAAGTTGACCGGTTGTTTTGGGGGTGTTTTTCTGAAAGATGGCAGGATCGTCGTCACAAACGGTTGCGGACAAGGTAAGCCTGTCAAAGAATATTTCGATGCATTGCGGGGATATCTTCAGGAAAGACATTCCCTGGTCATTGATGAAACTGTCGCAACCTATGGGTGTGTGGTCCATGACATGCCGGCCGTTGATAATTTCCTGACTGGAAAAGAAAACGTACTTCTGGTGGGGGAGGCTGGGGGATTCAACCGTTGTGCGGAAGGAATCACCTCTGCATTGATAACCGGGCAGGCCGCGGGAGAATCCATTCTTAAGAGTATCCAAACCGGAGAATATGCCTCTGAAATCTACCTGGTGGCTACCAGACAAGAGATTGAAAAATGCAAGAAGGCATATGGGTTTATGGAGAAAACCCTGGGGTTCAATCCTTTTACGAGAGGCTCGGATAGCCACCCAGGGTCTTGAAGGTGTCCCTGTACCCTGGGTTGGACGGTTCGACGTTCAGAGGTTCCGGGTTGAAACGCGCTAAATCTCTGGCATCAAAAGGGAAAACACGATGCTAAGTCCAAATATTAGCTTTCACCCAAAGGGTTAGGGAGGCAATGTGAGCTACTCCTCAAACGCCATGAATAAAGCTAAGGATATCACCATGCTATAACCTTTGAACCTTGAACCCTGAACCTGGAACCTCTCAGTTTAGGTGTAGTCAGGTCGTCAAAAGAAAGGGCCAATGAGGCCTGGGAGATTAGAGATGGATTTTGAACTGAGCAACGAACAGCAGGACATAGTAATGGCCGCTAAGGAGTTTGCGGAGGGGGAATTTCAGGAAAGGGCGGAAGAGTTTGATAGAGATGAGTCCTTTGACGAGGCCATCTTTCAGAAAGCTGCAGAGTTGGGCTTTGTAGGGGTTTTTATTAAAGAAGAGTACGGGGGGCCGGGGATGGGCATTTTCGATGCCAGCCTCATAATGGAGGAATTTAACGTTGTTGACGCGGGGATTGCCATCACCATCGAAACCTCTGCCTTTGGGGCGGAAGTCATACAGGAGTTTGGCACAGAAGATCAGAAAAAGAGATATCTTCCTCCGCTGGTGACCGGTGACGCCATTATGGCAACGGCTTTGACCGAACCCGATGCGGGCTCTGATCTGGCCGCTGCGCGTACATCTGCTGTGATGGAGGGGGATGAGTATGTCATCAATGGTTCCAAAATTTTTATTTCCAACGGAATAAGGGCAAATAATGTCCTCTGTTTCGTCCAGACCGACCCGGACAACGATGACAGACATAAACGACACAGCATGATCATGATGGAGACCAACAGGTCCGGGTTTGAAGCAACACCCTTGAAAGGAAAAATGGGAATCAGGGCATCTGAAACCGCCGAACTCTCCTTCAACAACGTGAGGGTGCCACGCAGGAATTTGGTTGGAGATCTGGGGAACGGTTTTGCCCAGGCTACGTATCTGTTCAACCATAACAGAATAGGCGCTGCAGCCCAGGCAGTGGGGATAGCCCGTGCAGCCTTAGAGGAAAGCATAAAATATGTGAAAAAGAGGATTGTATTCGGGGCGCCGCTTGCCACCTTTCAGTCAACACAGTTCAAGATTGCCGATATGTTTACCTGGGTCAAGGCAGGCAGAAACCTCTACTATGAGGCAGCATGGAAGATTGATCAAGGCATTATTGACCACAAGCTTATTGCCGCAGCCAAATCATTTTGCGGGCAGATGGCAGTGAAATGTGCTGACATGGCCCTTCAGATGCACGGGGGTTACGGTTATTACTCGGACTATAAGGTTCAGCGGCTTTACAGGGATGCGAAGATAACCGAGATTTATGAGGGGACAACCGAAATAGAAAAGCTTATAATGGCCAGAAACCTACTGAAATAAAGGATATGGACCGATATCTCGTCATAAATAACCTTGAGATCGTGTTTAACAATGTCGTTCTGGTCCTCAAAGGGATCTCCATGGAGGTCCCGGAGAAAGGCATCGTCGCGCTTCTGGGCGCAAACGGAGCAGGCAAGACAACCACCCTGAAGGCCGTATCCGGCCTTTTGGATTATGAAAACGGCGACATTACCGACGGCAGCATAGAGTTCATGGGCAGGATAATCAGCGGTGAGGCCCCGGAAGAGATCGTCTGTTTAGGGATCTCACATGTACCGGAAGGTAGACGGATCTTTACAGACCTGAGCGTCTCTGAGAATATCCTGGCAGGTGCTCACACTCGCAAGAATAAGATAGAAATTATGGCGGATCATATTAAGGTGGTAGACTATTTTCCAATCTTAGGCAGTAGATCATCCCAGAGGGCCCTCTTCTTGAGTGGTGGCGAGCAGCAGATGTTGTCCATTGCCAGGGCCTTGATGTCGAGGCCCAAGATTATGATGCTTGACGAGCCGTCACTTGGGCTTGCACCCCTGGTGGTAAAGGAGATATTTACCATCCTGAAGGAGATCAACCGCGATCAGGGCACCGCACTTCTCTTAGTGGAGCAGAACGCAAAACAGGCCCTGAAGTTAGCTCATTACGGCTATATAATGGAAAACGGTAAGATCGTACTTGACGGTAAGAGCGAAAAGCTCAAAGAGAATGAGGATGTAAAGGAATTCTACCTCGGCATCACTGAGGAATCCAAGAGAAAGCGCTACTCCGAAGTAAAGCATTATAAGAGAAGGAAGAGATGGCTTTCCTGAGGTGAAGGGGATGGAAGAAGTTACTCACTTAGAGATAAAAGAGATATCCGTTTCCTTTGGCGGCATTGTGGCCCTGTCCGGGGTCAGCTTCAATGTCCTAAAAGGGGAACTGGCCGCTATCATCGGTCCAAATGGTGCAGGAAAGACAACCCTGTTCAACTCTGTTTTCGGAATCTATCCCCCTGACCGTGGGGATATACTGCTTGAAGGAAAGAGTCTAAACAATCTGAAACCGAACAAGATAGCAGCGGCAGGGATTGCCCGCACTTTCCAGAATATCGAACTCTTCACCAACATGACCGTCATCGAGAACCTGATGTTAGGAAGGCACATGCACATCGGGGCAAGTTTCCTCTCCGGCGCCCTGTTTTATGGTAGGGCCTGCAGGGAAGAAATCTCTAACCGGGAAAAAGTAGAAGAGATTATTGAGTTCCTGGAAATAGAGCGCGTCCGTAAAATGAGGGTAGGCAGTCTTCCTTACGGAATTCAAAAACGTATTGAACTGGGACGCGCCCTGGCAATGGATCCAAGGGTGCTCCTTCTTGATGAACCGACTGCCGGTATGAATGTTGAGGAAACAGAGGATATGGCCCGCTTCATCATAGATATCAGGGAAGAGATGGACATGACCATCATGATGGTGGAACACGATATGGGGGTCGTGATGGATCTGGCAGATAGGATAATGGTCCTCGATTTCGGGCAAAAGATCGCAGAGGGAACCCCCGAATCGATCGCAAAAAATCCCAAGGTCATCAGGGCCTACCTCGGTGAGGAATAGACATGACATCTGATACCCTGCCGAAGCTGTTCCTGGACAATGTGAGACGTTTTGGAGATCGAGTGGCTCTGCGGGAAAAAGACCTCGGCATATGGAAGAGGATTACATGGCTGGATTACTCTAAACATGTCAGGCACTTCTGTCTGGGCCTGATGGAATTGGGGCTGAATCGAGGTGATACGGTTTCCATTTTGGGAGATAACTGCCCTGAGTGGCTCTATGCTGACCTTGCTATCCAATTTGCATCGGCCATAACCGTCGGGATTTATCAAACAGATACGACGCCCCAAGTATATTATATCCTGGATAATTCTGATTCCCGTTACATAGTCGTCAGGGATCAGGAGCAGGCGGACAAGGTCCTTGAAGTGAAGTCAGACCTGCCTCTCCTCACAAGAATCATCGTTATCGACATGAAGGGCCTCAGACATTACGAAGATCCCATAATCATTAGTTTTGACCAAGTCGAGAAGCTCGGAGAAAGGGTGGCTTCAGAGAAATCCGGCTACTTTGAAAACCTGGCATCAAGGACCATGCCAAAGGATATAGCCTTGATCGTCTATACGTCCGGCACCACAGGCCCACCAAAAGGTGCTATGCTCTCCCACCTGAACATCCTGACCATGACCGACGCCATGTTCTCCAAAGAGCCGTTCTTTGAAAATGACTCTCTCGTATCGTCATTGCCCCTCTGCCACGTGGCCGAACGTATGTTCTCCCTCTTCTTTCAAATGAGGTCAGGCCACTGTATAAACTTTGCAGAGGGGATAGATACCCTCCAGGAAGACCTTGCTGAGATCTCTCCCACGGCCTTTTTGAATGTGCCCAGGATCTGGGAGAAGATGCACTCCAATATTATGATAAAGCTGCAGGATGCCTTCTGGTTGAAAAGATGGATCTTCAACCGATCTATCCCCATAGGGGAAAGGGTCGCCAGGTTTCGATGGGAGGGAAAGGGGGTTCCCGTCCATTGGAAACTGCTCTATGCCATGGCCTACCTCGCCATGTTCAGGCATTTGAGAAAAAAGCTGGGTCTTCTGAGAGGCAGGCTTTTCTATACCGGCGCCGCCCCCCTTTCACCCGATGTTATCGGATTTTTTCATGCCATAGGTGTCTGGATCAAGGAATCTTACGGGATGACTGAAATGAGCGGCATGGTTTCCGTACAACGGGGTGACGATATAAGACCGGGGAATGTTGGAAAGGTCTTTGACGAAATCCAATGCAGGATCGCCCGGGACGGTGAGATCCTTCTGAAGGGCGATTCTGTATTCAGCGGCTATTATCAAAACCCCACGGCCACTGCCGAGGCAGTCCGTGACGGGTGGTTTTACACGGGGGATGTGGGAGAAATCGACGAAAAGGAACACCTGCTGATAAAGGATAGAAAGAAGGACATCATCATCACTTCAGGAGGGAAGAACATTACGCCCTCTGAGATTGAAAACAGACTCAAATTCAGTCTATACATCAAAGAGGCCATTATAATAGGAGACAGACGGAAGTTTCTCACGGCACTAATTCAACTTGAGCTGGAAAACGTATCCAACTGGGCTCAATCCAACCGGATTCTCTTTACCACTTATAAGAGTCTCGCCCGGAACGAACAGATCTATGATCTCATAAAGGAAGAGGTAGGAGAGGTCAACAAGAGTTTGGCCAATGTGGAAACCATTAAGAAGTTTACTATCCTCGAAAAAGAACTGGATCACGATGATGAGGAGTTAACGGCCACAATGAAGGTCAGGAGGGCTACCGTCGAAGAGAAGTTCAGTCATTTGATCGAGAAGATGTATGGGGGGTGAGGGTATAACTTGGGAGAGGAGCTGACATTTTTTTTGCAACTGCTTTTGAGCGGTATCGCCGTGGGTTGTATCTACGCCATGATCGCGGTGGGTTTTGCGCTGATCTTTAAGGCAACCGATGTCCTCAATTTCGCCCACGGCGAGGTGATGATGATCGGGGCCTACATATGCTACACCCTTATGACCCACCTCCACGTACCCTTTTTGCCCGCCTTGGGTATCACCTTAGTGGCATTTATCTTCTTTGGAGCCATGACCGAAAGGCTTGTATTGAGGCCAATGATCGGGGAGCCGGTCTTCTCCGTGGTCATGGTCACCCTGGGGCTGAGCATCTTCCTCAGGAGCGCCACAGGTATCATCTTCGGTCATGATAATCGGGTCTTTCCGTCACCTTTTCCTGACAAACCCCTTGATCTCTGGGGGCTCACCCTGTCACACCAGCATCTGTGGGTCATAATCATTGCAGTATTGATGGTCCTTGTACTTCTGGCGTTTTTCAAATTCACCCGCACCGGCCTTTCCATGAAAAGCACTGCCAACGACCAGGTAGCCGCCATGTTGATGGGGATAAGCGTGAGAAAAGTCTTTGCCATAGTCTGGGGGCTAGCATTCCTGATCGCAGCCCTTGCAGGGATCTTCCTGGCCAATGTGGTTGTAATGAATAATAGACTTTCTCTGGTGGCAATCAAGGCCTTCCCTGCCGTTATTTTAGGGGGGCTTGACAGTATTCCGGGCGCCATTATAGGGGGCTTGATAATTGGAGTGGTAGAGAACCTCGCAGGAGGGTATCTGGATCAGTATTTTGGGGGCGGGATAAAAAATCTCAGCAGCTTTATCATTCTTTTTATTGTACTGATGATCAGGCCTTACGGGCTTTTTGGAAAAAAGGAAATCGAAAGGGTTTGAGGAACTATCTTGGTAATACTTAGCAAAGGCTTCAGGGAAAGCTACAGGGAAGATATAAAGCTGTTTCAGACCATATGGATAAAGGTCTGGCTGGGCCTGTTTCTCGTCCTGTTCCTCATTCTCCCTCTTGTTGCGGATGCCTATATAATCTATCTTGTCAATCTTTCTGAAATCGCTATTCTCGGGGCGCTGGGTCTGAATATCCTGACGGGATGTACAGGGCAGATCTCGCTCGGTCATGCTGCATTCATGGCCATAGGGGCCTACACGGTTGGAATCCTCACATTTAATTTTGATACTTCTTTCTGGATTGCACTGCCCCTTGCAGGTGTCATGTCCGCCGCCGCAGGGGTAGTTATAGGCATTCCCTGCCTGAGACTCAAGGGACTGTACCTCGCCATGGCCACAATGGTGTTCGGTGAAGTAATTACCCACCTCTCCATCCACTGGGAAACCCTCACCAAGGGAGTCAGGGGGATCTCAGTATCTCCCATCGAGATCTTCGGTTATCCCCTTGATACGGATGAGAAATTTTATTATCTGATGTTTTCAATCACCGCCCTCCTGTTGCTGGCCGCAAAAAACATGCTCCGCACAAAGGTGGGAAGGGCATTCATTGCTATCCGCGATCGGGATATTGCCGCTGAATCCATGGGGGTGAGTCTCACGAGATACAAAGTACTCGCCTTTGCCCTGAGCTCCTTCTATGTCGGTATAGCGGGCGGATTCTATGCGTACTATACAAGCTACGTGCATCCTGAACATTTTAACATAATGCTATCAATTGAGTTCATTGCCATGATCATCATAGGCGGTATGGGAACTGTCTTAGGTTCCATATTCGGGGCCATATTCATCACTCTTGTTCCTGAAGGGCTCAGGTGGGTTTCTTACTCCATAGGACAGATATATCCGGTGGTGGCAGACAAATTTTCAGATGACTGGAATATTGCTTTCTTCGGGCTCCTGATCATGCTTTTCCTGATTTTTGAGCCCGGAGGGCTGGTTGCAATATGGGAAAGGATCAAGACCAGTTTCAAGACATGGCCATTTACTTATTGAGGTCAATAATCAATCCAACCGGGGAGAGGAGGTGATGGCATCCTAAATTTTTTCGAGAATCAGTCACGGTAACCACACTTAAAAACGGGAGGGAATCATGAAAACAAAAGTCCTTTGCATGTTGTCTGCGGTTATATTCATCAGCACTTTTTGTCTTTTAACCACATCTGCACATTCGGGAAGAGGTGTAACAAGTGACACCATAAAAATGGGTATCATAATGGTCAAAACCGGTCCGGTAGCGATCATGGGGAAATCACAATCACAGGGCGATAAGGACTACTTCCGCTATGTTAATGAAGATCTTGGCGGAGTGAATGGAAGGAAGATCGTTCTTATCCATGAGGATGATCAGTTCAAGGCAGACCTGTCTCTGGCGGCTTTTAAAAAGCTGATGATGAGGGACAAGGTGCTCTCTATTATCACCTGCGGCGGTACACCACAGCAGGTGGCCAACTTTGCCAACATAAAGAAATACAAGACAAGCAACATCCCCAACAGCCTTGCCGAGGAGATGTACCTTCCCCATAAACCCTATATCTTTAATATCGGGGCATCTTACGAGCAACAGATATTCATTATTTTTGATTATATATTCCGCGATCTGAAGGCTTCCAAGCCCAAGATAGGTCTGGTCTATGCGGAGACGGAATTTGGCAAGGCCTGTCTCGGCGGGGCAAAGAAACGTGCCGCACAGTACAAGATAAAGATGGCGGCTGAGGTGGTTTTGCCCATGGGTTCAGTGGATGCCAGTTCACAGGTTTTGAGTCTTCAGAAGGCAGGTGTTGATATAGTGATCTTCAGTTGTCTCATCCCGGATACCGTAACATTTCTGAAAGCGGCGCAGAAATATAACTATAGCCCCAAGATATTTGCCATAAACTGGGCAACCGACGACCTCATCATAAAACTGGCAGGTCCTGCGGCAAAAAATCTGATCGGGGTCAATTACATCGATTCCTGGTACAGTGATTCAAAAGGGATGAAACTTGCCCGGGAGCTTACGAAGAAGTACGGCACAAAGCCCCCTTTGACATCCCTGTACACGAATGGTTTTCTGCAAGCTATCCTTTTCACAGAGGCCTTCAAACGGGCGGGCAAAGACCTCAGTCCTGATACATTACAGAAGGCCTTTGAGTCCGGTCCGTTTGATACCATGGGGATCACTCCCACCATCTCATGGAAAAAGGGAGATCATTCTCCCCCGAACCAGGTGAAATTTTTCAAGGCAGACCTGGAAAAAAAGAGGTTTGTTCCCATAACCGGCTGGAGAAAGGCCATAGATATGAAGTAAGGGAATCTGGAATTTCGGTTCCGGGTCTTTGATGATACCTAATATAAGGCACAGGCGGGGAGCCAAACCCCGTCTGTGCCTTTTCGTTTCTGCATCTGGTTTGTACTTTTTGACTCCGGTAAAACGCAAAACAAGAATATGGGATCAAGAGTTTCTGAAGTAATGACAAGAAGTGCTCTAAGTCAAGAAAAACGGCTTCCAGGAATCTCTTTACAATTTAGAGCCAGTTCTATCATGAAAGCGCAGTCATCTCCTCCTCATATCTCTTTACCCATCCATCAACTCCGCAATTTCTGAAAATTTCATAACCCCCATTTTTCCTTTTATTGCTCTATTTCTCTTTTCCAGAAAATAACGATCCCGTCCCTCCCAAAAAGGGTTTGTACAATTTCCCATCCCTCGGCGCCCCTTCTGTTGAGCATGTCTGTGAGCATGTTTATTTGATTTTCAGGAACCTGATCGATACCGCATTCCCCTTCAGCATTGCAGAAATAGACAAGATGAGTGAAATCCTCTTTCGCATGTTTTGTAATTTCATATTCATACTGTCTCATGATACCCTCCTGTAAGTGCCTATTAAAGTTTCCCCTTGCCATCCTCCGGCAGAACCCCCTTTTCCTGTAAAAACGTAAAGATGGCCTCGACAGTGTCGTCAGGCCGTTCCATGGGCACAAAATGGCTGGTTCTGTCAAAACGCCTGATAACCGCATGGGGCACTTTTGCCTGAAACCGTTTCACTGCGGGGGCCAAAAACGTATCCGACTCTGAACCATAAAGAACCAGGGTGGGCTGGCGGATCTGTGGGATATATCGCCAGACATCGTGCGAACAGACCGCAAAGCAACGTGACTCCCATTCCGGCGTACAGCACAACCGGATACCCCCGTTGCCTGAAGACGCGGTTCCACCATCGATATAGCCTTCAAGGAAACCCCTCTCCCATGATCTGAACGGCTGCTTTGCCCTGTAGGTATTCCGGATGGTCTTCGTGTCAGGCCAGAAAGGGTTCCTTCTGGCTGCCCGCGCCGCAATAGGAACACGTCCGGCAAAACCCGTTTTTTTGGCTAAATACCACCACCACATCCATGAGAAGGGCAGGATAGTCGGATCGATGAGAATGAGGGCGCGGATCATGTCAGGCCGTTTCACAGCGAGGAGCAGGTGGGCTACGGCCCCGCGGGAATGACCAATGGCAATCACCGGTTCTCTGAGATGCTTGAAAAATTGCTCCAGATCTTCAGCAAAGACATTCCAGTCTTTCAGTTTTCGAGGATCCGCTTCGGCAGTTGTTCTCCCGTGCCCCCTGTCGTCCATGCCGAGCATCCTGAGCCTGCGGCACAACTTCTCTGCAACCGGGGTATAGGCCCCTGCACAGAATCCGGTGGCATGGGCGAAGTGCGCCAGGGGTCCGGAACCTCCCCAGTTAATATAATTAAAATCGCCCTCCGACCCTTTAAATGTATGGTAGCTTTGCATCGGGTTTCCCATAATCCTTCATATCAAACGAGGAGTCCCCCTGCGAAGGACCTTTTTTATTTTCTTTTCATAATATCTGGCCAGCTTTTCGCTTTTATCGCTGTCGATAGAGTGGGTCGAACCTGTCGCCATAACAAGGGCCTCCAGTTTTACAATACCATCCGGGCTGACATTGGCAGAAAATTGGATTAGATGGTTGAAGGTAGAGGCCTTGCTTTGAATGCCCCATGACGATCCTTCGATTTTTTCCATCAAAACGCCATTGAGCATTTTTCGGGGTTTACAGATAATTATTCCCTGTTTTTCGTTTGAAGAACCGACGCTGAAACCATCATCTTCGATCAGATTGATGATTGCATGCATGACGACTTTCCTGCTCTTACCAGTTTCAAAAATTATACCTTCAGAGGTGGGTTGCAGCTGTTGACCTGAAGCACAACCGAAAAAAAACACACAGATTAGCATTAATACAATTTTTTTCATTTTTGAATGCCTCCCCCCTGTCTGTTGTTGTCTGTACAAATTCATTTCGCCCGGTATAGCATTTATTATCCTTCAGATTACAGTCTCACCTGTCATATCCGGCTTCCCCGAAATGTTTTCTTGCATGTATATAACACATACAAAAAATTTAAGGAAATGGCCATTTCCGCTTTTCAGTGCCGTCTTGTCTCTTCTGTGGCAGATCCTCAGAAATCGGGGCACATCCCAATCAGGGTATTGATTTGATATCTTTCCATAGGTGTGATATAATTGCAATTATGTAGAGACCATGGAGAATAGAGTTCAGATGAATATCTTTCCGAATGACAAAGACTTAACCGCTTCAACATAAGAAAGGGACTTAAATGAAACTGAATCGTCAATACGACCCGTTGATCAAGCATATGCAGAAATGGCTTATGGGATTGCCCGATACGGGGGAGATGCGTCAACTCCTGGAGAACCGGATGAGCCCCGAGGAGGCTGAGTTCCTGGCCCGTTTACCGTTTCTGCCCCAAACCATCGAGCAGCTTTCCGAAGAATTTGAAACGCCCCAGGAACAGTTAAAGGCCAAACTGGATCCCATGGCCAGGAAGGGCCTTGTTTTCAGGCATGAATCCCGGTCTACCATACGCTACGCCCTCAATGGGTCCATGTTTATGCTCTACCGGAGCCCCTTCTGGTCGGGAAACGATGACGAAAAGACCCGACGACTCGCCCACCTTACAAACAAATACTTCTATCCCGTATATGGACATGAATTCGGGGATTATCCCACCACGGGTCTTCGCGCCATTCCCATTAACAGGACCATCGAGGACCCCCGACGTGTGAGCCCTTACGAAGATGTGGTCCAGATCGTTGAACGGGAAAGCTATTTCTGCGTAGCCCACTGCCCATGCCGGCAGCGAAAAAACCTGGATCCGGTTGCACTCTCCTGTGACCACGAGACCTCCAATTGCCTCCATTTCGGGCGCCTGGCCCGGTACATGGTGCAACAGGGAATGGGCAGGGAAATCGGCAGGGAGGAGACCCTGGAGATCCTGGGCGCAGCCGCTGATGCCGGCCTGGTCCACGCCGTTTCAACTCATCTCAGGGCACCCGACTCCATATGCAACTGCTGTTCCTGCTGCTGCATTTATGTTCAGTCCGCCAATGTCCTCGGCGCCCATGGGCACCAGCGATCCAACTATGTTGCCGGGGCAGTGGTGCAGACATGCAAGGGATGCGGTCTCTGCCAGGAACGCTGTCCCATGAATGCCATTGAGTTGCAGTCTTCGCCCGATGCTGAAAACAAACGCGGGGAGGCGGCCGTGGTAGATCCGGAGTTGTGCATAGGGTGCGGGGTCTGCGCTCATAAATGCCCCACCCAATCCATCCGGCTGGCACGTCGACCTGAAGATGAATACTTCCCTGTCACCGAGCGGGAGATGGCTGAGCAGATGGCGGTGGAGCGGGGCATCAATCCGTTTGACTAAGGGTTCGCGTAAAAAGTCACTGACCGTTTTCGTCATTCCTGCGAACGCAGGAATCCAGGGGAATCAATCCCGCCGCGACGGGATTGGGCTCTCGCGTTCGCGGGAGCGATGGCCTTGGAGGCTTTTTTCGGGCACATCACTAAAGGAAGAAGGGATAATTTATTATGAAAGAAAGCGACGTTCTAAAAAACGCCTTTGCAATGCCATTGACAAACCCCGCTTATCCCCCTGGTCCGTACCGGTTTGTTGATCGGGAGTTTCTCATCATTACATACCGTACCGAGATGGATGCCCTCCGCCGGGTTGTGCCTGAACCCCTGGAGGTAACGGAACCTATTGTTAAGTACGAGTTTATCCGAATGCCTGACTCTTCAGGGTTCGGCGACTACACCGAGAGTGGCCAGGTTATTCCCGTCAGTTTTGAAGGTAAACATGGTGGATACACCCACTGCATGTTTCTCAACGATTATCCACCCATCGCCGGGGGACGCGAGCTGTGGGGCTTTCCCAAAAAATTAGCCGATCCCAGCCTCACAGTGGAAAAGGACGTTATGGTTGGCCGTCTCGATTACGGCCCGGTACACGTTGCGTTTTCGACTATGGGCTACAAGCATAGGGCCGCAGACCTGGAAGAGATCAAGACTGCATTAAAGGCGCCTAATTATCTTCTAAAGATCATTCCTCACGTGGATGGTTCGCCACGGATATGTGAAATCGTCGAGTTTTTCCTCGAGGATATCAACCTGAAGGGGGCCTGGACCGGTCCGACGAGTCTCGAACTGCATCCCCATGCCCTGGCACCGGTTGCGGAGTTACCTGTCCTTGAAGTAATTTCCGGGCTGCATATCCTCTGTGACATCACATTAGGGCTTGGGAAGGTTGTATACGACTATCTCGCCTGAGGGTATTCTTGGATAGCAAAGGAAGCCTGACTTTTCCCAAAGCCGATTTTTCATGACACAAAGGGGTTTTTATCATTTCATGAGTTGTAGCACGTATTCCCACCAATCATTCAACTTCTATTCAGGAGATCATCCCATGAAGAACAACTTCAAACTGTATATGCCCTGCTCCTAACTGTTGCGCAAGGAAAGGCCAACAAAAACTTCAATAAAGGAAAAATAACTCTCATGAAACAGACCGATAATGAAAAGGGGTATTTCAGGCGATTTCAGACATTCATCATAAACAGGATGGCTTCGCCCTCAGCCATGGAGAAAGACAGTCTCCTTTACTGGCGCGCGCGTATCTTATTTGCAATCCTTTTCGCGGGTCTCCTGTTGGGGGTTCTTTTATTCATACCGATAATTCCCTTTGTTATCAAGGAAAGCCTATGGCGTCTGGCGATTATTGATGCCGGTGCCTGGTTAATTCTTCTGGGTATTATTTTATGCCGTTTGAGATATGAAATCCGCGCTGCAATCACCATGCTAATGACCTATGTCGTAGGGGTGGCAGTAATCTTATTAGTTGGGCCTTTGAGCGGGGGGCCCTCATGGCTGTTCGCCTTTGCAGTATTAACCGGTGTTCTCCTGGGGTCAAGGAACGCGATTGTGGCCCTATCTATTAACGCTATCACCCTGACGATCATTGGCTGGCTCCTTACCACAGGACGATTTGGCCAGACATTTCCTTTTTTTAACACATCGGAAGCAATGATAGTTGCAGTCGCCAGTTTTATGTTTTTGAATGCGGTTGCGGCTATATCTGTGACGGTCCTGGTTAAAGGCCTTATTTCAATTCATCAGAAAGAAAGAGACTTAAACAGCACCTTGGAAATAGAGCGAACCCGCCTGATGGAAGCAAAGGAAAGATTGGAGTTGGAAGTTGGGGAACGCAAACAGGCAGAACAGGCGCTGCGGGAGAGCGAAAAGAGATTGAACGCCATTTTAGATGCGACGACCGAGACAATGGTCCTTTTCGACAGGAAGGGCATAGTCCATGCGGCCAATCAGACAGTCTGCGATAGGTTGGGAACCACGAAGAAAGAGCTTATCGGAAAAAGGTTATACGACTTTTTCCCGCCTGCTCTGGCTGAAAGCCGAAGAAACAAGTATAATAGGGTTTTCAACACGGGCAAGTCCATAACCTTTGAAGACAGCCGGGAAGGCATGACATTTGAGCAAAGGGCTTACCCGGTCTTAGGTGACGGAGATCAGGTTAACATGGTAGCTGCCTACGCCAGCGACAGCACAAAGGCCAAGCAGGCGGAGAAAGAAAAAATGCAGCTTCAAGCCCAACTCCAACGTGCCCAAAAGATGGAGGCCATCGGAACGCTCGCAGGAGGAGTGGCACATGATCTCAACAATATCCTTGGTGGCCTTGTAAGTTATCCTGAGTTGTTATTATTACAACTCCCTGAAGACAGCCCTTTAAGGAAATCAATTCTAACAATACAAAAGTCAGGAGAAAAGGCAGCCGCGGTTGTTCAAGATCTACTAACATTGGCGAGGAGAGGCGTTGTTGTCACTGAAGTGGTTAATTTGAATGATGTTATAGCTGACTACCTGAAGAGCCCCGAGCATGAAAACCTTCAATCGTACCATCCCGGAGTTCAGATAGAAACCCATCTCGACAAAGGGTCTACGACAAATTTATGGGTAAACTTGACAAAGCTTTTTATTTGCCCTATAATCTGATTGCTTAGTAAGTAATCAGATTATAGGAGGCGCTTATGAATAAGAGACTTAACGAGCTTGAAGCGAAGAGAAGATCTCTCTATAAGAAGTTAGAAGAAATAGGAGATTTCAGACGTGGAACGATCTCTGTCAATTATCGAAAGTGTGGCAAGAAAAATTGTGCCTGCGCAAAACCAGGGCATCCTGGTCATGGGCCTCAGTACTTATGGAGCACAACCATCAAGGGGAAAAGCTATGCCAGGAACTTAAGATTGGGACCCGAACTGAAGAAATACATGGAAGATACTAAAAACTATCGGAGGTTCCTGAAACTATACGATGAAATAGTCCTGTTAAATGAGAAGATCTGTGATCTACGTCCTGTTCCGGAGACAGAGGTCGAGGGTGATGCAGAGGTTCTCAAAAAAAAATTACAGATGCACTTCAGAAAGAAATACAGAAAGAGGTTGACCGTATTGTAGGTTTATCTCTTAAGGACAGAGATAAACTTGGTCACATTGACCTTGAATCACTTGAGGTTCATATTCGTTCTTCCATGCATCGTGTTGGCAGCATAATGCTGGAGAAAATATTAAACTCGGATAGTGGTGATTACCGGGGCCGCACTTTGCCTTGCAAGAAGGGACATGACTTTGAATTCAAGGAGTACAGGGACAAGAAACTGCTGACGGTTTTAGGGCCGGTGACGGTAAAACGCGCTTATTATTTTGATCGGGTATGCAAAAAGGGGTACTGTCCGAAGGATATTGTTTTGGATATCGCTGGTACTTCCTTCAGCCCTGGAGTCAGGCGTATTATGGGCAGAGTCGGGGCCTATAGACCTTTTGGCCTTGGACATGAGGATATCAGGGAAATGGCCGGCATCTGTGTGGATCCCAAAGAGATAGAGAGGACTTCTAACCGATTAGGGGCGGAAGTAGAGGAATTTTACAGGAAAGAGGCGGAACCTTTTTTATCAGGCAAGGTAGTTCCCATCCGAATTGCTCCTACGATGTATGTTTGCATAGACGGCACAGGTGTTCCGGTTGTAAAGGCGGAGACAGAAGGCAGGAAGGGCAAGGGTAACGACGGTCATGCAAAGACCCGGGAGGTAAAATTAGGATGCGTATTCACACAGACCAGTTTAGACAAAAAGGGTTATCCAGTCAGGGATGAATTATCTACCAGTTATGTTGGCGCTATTGAAACGGCCGAGGTATTCGGGAGTCGAATTTATGCAGAGGCACTGTCTTGTGGTTTAGGAAATGCACAGAAACAAGTGGTGATAGGAGATGGGGCGCCATGGATATGGAATATTGCGGATGAACAATTTTATGGAGCGATTCAGATTATTGATCTTTATCATGCACGGGAACACTATTGGAGTGTTGCCCGGGCGGTGTTTGGTTGCGATAAAGAGACAATAAAAACATGGACTGATGAACGGCGTAGTGAATTGAACCAGGGAAAGGTAGAGCAAGTTATTGAAGCCATAAAAAACCTATTGTCCTTTACCGAGGATGGAAAAGAGTTGCTGGAAAAAGAAATGGGTTATTTTAAGAAGAATAAAGATCGGATGCGTTATAATGAGTTTAGAAGACAGGGGTTATTTGTAGGGTCCGGGGTGATTGAAGCGGGTTGCCGTGCAGTGATCGGTCAACGGCTCAAACAGTCTGGTATGCACTGGACAGTTCGAGGAGCAAATAATATTATCGCCCTACGTTGTTGTATCCTCAGTAATCGATGGGAAGATTTTTGGGAGTACAGAGCCTGTGGATAAAATATGTTACCCATAAATTTGTCGTACACCCCGACAAAGATGCCCTCAACATATTAGGATCATCCACTCATCTCTCTAAGACCGTCATGAACCTGATTTCCAACGCCGCCGAGGCTATGCCCGAAGGAGGAAAGCTAACTGTATCCACGAAGGGACGATACATTGACAAGCTCATAAGAGGTTATGACCATATAAAGGACGGGGATTACGTTATTCTCACTATCTCCGACACCGGGACAGGTATTTCCCCGGATGATATAGAGAAGATCTTTGAACCGTTCTATACCAAAAAAAAGATGGGGAGAAGCGGTACCGGGCTCGGCATGGCTGTGGTGTGGGGGACGGTAAAGGATCATAACGGGTATATCGATGTGCAAAGTACTGAAGGGAGAGGAACAACATTTACGCTTTATTTTCCCGTCACCCGTGAAAACCTGCCTGAAGATGAAGCCTCTTTACCCATTGAATCTTATAGCGGTAATGGGGAATCTATTTTGATTGTGGATGATGTGGAAGAGCAAAGGAAAATAGCCTCCGGTATGTTAAAAGAGTTGGGCTATTCGGTCGTATCGGTTTCAAGTGGGGAAAAGGCAGTTGAATATCTGAAGACCAACAAAGTTGACTTATTGGTATTGGATATGATTATGGACCCGGGTATGGATGGTCTCGACACCTACAAAAAAATCCTCGAAATGCATCCTGGTCAAAAGGCGATAATTGCCAGCGGATTTTCTGAAACAGACCGCGTCAAAGAGGTTGAAAGTCTGGGTGCGGGAGCTTATATTGGAAAACCGTTGTTGCTGGAAAAATTAGGCCTTGCTGTTAGGGAAGAACTGGAGAAATAGGCAGTTTGACCTCATCTTCAATGCTGGCTTTCCTATGAACCATCTGTTTGATTTTCCGGTAAAAGGTGAAAGATACATATCCCACCCTTGACAAGATGCGGGTGGTATGAAACAGAAAGATGCACGTTATCTTAAATCCGAGTTGCTGACAAATATCAAGAAATCCTGACCTTTCCCAAAACCGATTTTGCTTGACACAAAGGGTTTTTTATCATTTCATAAGTTGTAGCAGGTATTCCAACCAATCATCAAACCTCTATTCAGGAGGTTACCCAATGAAAAAACACCTCAAAATGTATATGCTTAGCTCCTAATAGGCATAGTTTGCCTGTTGGGAGCTTAAAACCTCTTCTATGGAAAGCCCAACTCATCGTAAGATGAGGGCGGAAAGCCACGGGTCTTGATATTTCCTGTTGAGGCTCTTTTGAAGAATCTTGCTTCTGAAAGATAGTCCCGCTAATGATGAGCGACAATTAGAATTCCTGCCTGACGACAATTAAAATTCCCGGTATTTGTCAACAAAAAGTATGCTGTCCGAGCTATTCAGAAAGGAGGCTCGGGTGGTTACTGACAAACAAGTGAGGAGGCTTATGGAATTGTTAGGCAAGGGAAAGAATCTTTGTACATCGGCAGCGAAGGCAGACATGGATGAAAAGACAGCCCGCAAGTATCGATGCCTAAACAAATTACCCAGCGAAATCAAGGTTGACCATACATGGCGGACTCGGGAGGATCCGTTTGATGCAGTATGGGAGGATGTGAAAGGGAAACTGAAAATCAATCCGGGGTTAGAAGCGAAGACATTGTTTGAGGATCTTCAGCGCCGGTATCCAGGTACTTTTGCTGACGGTCAGCTGCGCACATTGCAGCGCCGGGTGAAGACCTGGCGTGCATTGGAAGGGTCACACAAAGAGGTTTTTTTTCCTCAAGTACACAAACCTGGGGAGTTATGTCAATCGGATTTCACGGACATGAAGGCTTTGGGAGTGACCATTTTGGGGAATCCATTTAATCATATAATTTATCATTTTGTGCTTACCTATTCAAATTGGGAAACTGGGACGATCTGTTTTTCAGAAAGTTTTGAGTCCTTGAGTGAGGGGTTACAAAATGCTGTCTGGGAACTGGGTGGAATTCCGAAGAAACACCGCACGGATCGACTCACGGCTGCAGTACAGAAGCCGGATAATCCGGAAGAATTCACGCAACGTTACAGGGCGTTGCTCAATCACTATGGTTTACAGGGGCAGAAGACCCAACCTGCGAGTCCTAACGAAAATGGCGATGTAGAACAGCGCAATTACCGATTGAAGAAAGCATTGGAGCAATCCTTGATGCTGCGGGGGAGCTGTGATTTTATCAGTCGTCAAGATTATGCTACGTTTTTGAGGAAACTTTTTATCCAGCTCAATGCAGGCCGCAGGGATCGGTTCAAAGAAGAGGTAGACTTATTGAGGCGTTTACCGACCAAGCGTCTTGATAGCTGCAAAAGGCTTCAGGTCAGAGTTGGACCGAGCAGCACAATCCGTGCTATCCATAATGTGTATTCGGTGGACAGCCGCCTGATCAGAGAAAATATACAGATACGGGTTTATGTAGAACATCTCGAGGTGTGGTACGCCCAGCAATGTATAGAGAAAATCCCTCGATTACGCGGCGAAGGTAAACACCACATCCAGTACAGGCATATTATTGACTGGCTGGTCCGTAAACCTGGCGCCTTTGAAAACTACCGCTACCGAGAGGAGCTGTTTCCTACCCATCGTTTCCGTATGGCTTATGACTGGCTAAAAAGACATCATCCTTCTCGATCGGCAAAAGAGTACCTGGGTATTTTACATCTGGCCGCCAAGCAAAATGAAGCAGCTGTGGATTATGCGCTCAAAATCCTGATTGAGAAGGAAGAACTCATCAGTATTGGGGCCGTAGAAACGATTATAGACTCTTTGACGCAGATCCCATCGCCTACCCAAATCACCATTGCAGAGGTTGATTTGGGGGCGTACGATGCCCTCCTGAGCATAAAAAAGGAGGTGCTGCCATGTTGTCAAATGAACTAAAAAAGTCCTTGATAGAATGTCTTAAGGAATTGCGCTTGTCCACAGTACGTACTTGCTATGAGGAAGAAGCGGGTCGAGCACGACGGGAGGACTTAGCCTATGAGTATTATCTTGCCGAGGTAATGGAACGGGAACGTGAGGTGCGCAGACATAATCGAGTTCAAAGACTGTTGAGAGAATCAAAATTGCCTCTGGAAAAGAGCTTTGATGTTTTTGAAAAGGATCGTTTACCTTCGATGTTGACAGCACAAGTGAACGCTCTGATTGAAGGCTCTTTCCTGGATCGGTCAGAAAACGTCTTGGCCTTTGGAAACCCGGGGAGTGGAAAAACACATCTGCTCTGTGCCATCGGCCAGGAATTGATTCTACAAGGCCGCCGAGTGCTCTTTAGCTCTTGCAGTCTCCTTGTGCAGCAGTTGCTCATTGCAAAGCGAGACTTGAACTTGCCCCGGCTATTGAAGAGGCTACGCAAATATGATGCACTTATTATCGACGACATCGGCTATGTTCAACAAAACAGAGATGAGATGGAAATCCTTTTTATCCTCCTGGCAGAACGCTATGAACGGGGCAGCATGATGATCACCAGTAATCTCCCTTTCTCCAAATGGGAACGTATCTTCAAAGACCCCATGACTGCCGCTGCGGCCATTGACCGTCTGGTACATCACAGTATCATTCTTGAACTGAATCTGCCCAGCTACAGGTTGGAACATTCAAAGGAAAATCAGGAGAATTGAATCCATTAAAACACAATATCGTGTAAGGAGAAAAAAGAATGGGAATGACAGTTTACAACCCCCAAAAAGGTCGCCTCGAAACGATAGATGCTGAAATTACAGATGAAAATACCACATGGTTCGAAAACTACAGGGAGGATCAGGACATTTATATGATCACAGACTTTAAAGCAGGTATCATAATCAAAGAACTTGGTTATGGCTACCCGGTTTGGATTTACGATGTGACCAGATCTGAAATTGGGCATAGCCAGAAAAAGGCAAAAGAACTCAGAGATCAATATATATAGGGACGGATGAAAAACAGGGAAACAGGCCGCCGGCTTTCTATTTCCTACCTCTCTCAAACAGAAGACAGGAAAAGAAAAGACGTTCAAATGGTGTGAGGTTTGTCTCCGGCGGTCAACAAAAAGAGGCTCCATGTCACTTTAGAGAGGCTCTTATTTTATGAGATATCCTTTGATATGGTTAATTTCAGGATAGGTTTAATGAGAAGGGAGGAAAAACCATGTGAAAATATGTGTTATTCTGTGAAGTAGACCAAACGAAAATTCTCATTCACCCAAAAGGACGGGAAGAAGGATGCGGTTTATTAATGGCTATGATCAGACAAGATAACGAAAAGGGAATAACAAAGGACTGGGGAGCATGCCGCAATAATAATGCAAGATTCAAGCAGATATCGGCACTGGAAGGAGGAAAATATGAAAGATTTAGAAAAACAATATTACAAATTATTTAAAAGTTTTGCTGAAATCATTAATTCAAGCTTAGATGTTACTGAAGTATTAAATATGATCGCTGAAAATTTCGTAAAGTCATTAAACATCAAAGCTTCTACCATTTTTCTTCTTGACAGGACATGGAAGACATTGAAAGTTCGTGCATCCTATGGCCTAAGTGATGCGTACCTGAATAAGGGCTCTTTAGATGCCAATAAAAGCATTGTGGAAACGCTAGATGGAAAATCGGTAATGATTTATGATCTGACTAACGATTCTCGAGTTCAGTACCCAAAAGAGGCAAAAAAAGAAGGAATTGCTTCGATCCTTTCCGTGCCGATAACGGTGATGGGGAAAATAATTGGGGAGCTTAGATTATATACTTCAGAACCTTATGAATTCTCAGAAGATGAACGTGAATTTATTTCCGACCTCGCCGACATGGGAGCTGTGGCTATTGACAGGGCTCAATATTTCAAGTCGTTTAGAGACGTTAGTACACTTATTAGCAAAAGTTTGAATCTCAAGGAAGTGCTGGACTCTATCACAAGAAATCTTGCAAGATCGTTAATCACTAAAGGTTGTGCTATCTACCTCTTAAGTAAGGTAGAAAACAGGTTAAACCTTCAATCCTCTTATGGCCTGAGCGATGAATACTTAAATAAGGGAGTGATTGATGCCGAAAAAAGTATTGCTGGGTGCTTGGATGGAAACCCGGTTTTTGTCCGTGATGTTACTACAGATCCAAGAATTCAGTATGGGGCAGAAGCTGAAAAGGAGGGCGTCGCTTCAACTTTTTCCGTTCCAATATCAGCGAAGGGACAGATAATTGGTGTTCTCAGAATATATACCGCAAAACCCCATGAATTTACTCAAAATGAAACTGAATTTATTTTTGGTATAACGGAAATGGGGGGTATTGCTATTGAGAATGCTAATATGTATGACCAGTTGAAGGGTGAGCATGAAAAATTGATACACGACACCCATCGGTGGTTCGAGTATGGGAACACGACATGTGGAATTCATAAGAAGTGATTTCATATCATGAGCCTCGAACTGAACTGACACTGCCATGAAAAGGACCAAAATCTTCAGCCTGGTCTTCATCTTCTTTGTGTTGTGGCTGGGGGTGCAAGCCAGGGGCGATAAATTTACGCCCTATGACGCCAAGGAGTTAGCAATCAATGCGGCGGCGCTTATCGAGACGAAAGGTTTACATCGGGCACGGGAGATTCTCCTCGACCCGGACGGTGGCTTCATGAAAGGGCAGAAGAATGAGCTGTACGCCTTCGTTTTGAATTTCAATGGTGATTTACTTGTTCATCCCCGGCCCGATCTCGATGGTAGAAATGCTCTTGATTGGAAAGACCAGGCAGGAAACTTCATGGTTAAGGAAATGATCTCTATGGCAAAGCGCCAAAGCAAAGGCTGGGTGAAGCACCTCTCCTGGGACCCGAAAACGGATATGGTTAGACCCAAGGCCACTTTTGTTGTCAGGATTGGAGATTCAGAAATGCTCATGGGCTCGGGTATCTATATGGATACATGGGACGAATTTCGATTTTCATAGCTTGGGGTCTCCAGATCCCTATCCACATTTTCCAATATTGTGATTCATATCTCTGGTTGTTGACAATGTAAGAGAATTTCAGATATTCTCAATAAATCATCGGGTTACAGGTGGTTTTCTGGCAACACCCTGCATTTTAAGAAGGATAATATTAGGAAGGTGATGATATCCGGATCAATATAATCACTTCGACAGTGTTTACTTAGTAAGGTGAAAGGAGATCGCAAATGTCCCACCTGATCATTCGAGTCACGGTTCAGGACTTTGGCAAATGGAAGCCAGTCTATGACTCTAATCTGCCCGCCCGGCAATCGGCGGGCCTGAAAGAGATGAACCTTTGGCGCAACGCCGACAAATCAAACGAAGTGATCCTCCTGTTTGATGTCTTAGACATAGCCAAGGCAAAGGCATACACGTCATCGCCTGAGCTAAAGGAGAAATTGAAGGCCGGGGGCGTCATTGGCCCCGCTGAGAACCTGTTCCTCTCAGATAAATGCTAACAGCTCGTGACCGAGATGCGAGCGCTTTAGCTTGTACTGCTCGGTGGCCCAGTGTCAGAGCGCCGGGGCCGAACTCCACGTTCGAGTTGACCACTTTTCAGTGCCGCTATGCGCCGCTGACGCGGCGGCCAACGCGAACGTCAGTTTACAGATATCTCCAACTTAGTTGGGATATTTAGAGGCCGTCAAACCCTGTGAGATCTAAACTCCCCATTCTGATGGATGATGTTGCGTTTGCTGCTATTAATTTAAGCCTCTGATTACCCATGACAAAATGCATGTTTTGATTTCCCAGTCTTGCATAATTTTGGCCGGTATGAGATTGAAGGATCATGCACGAATCATAGCATCCGAGGGTCTTGAAAAGACATACTATATATGGAAACCGGGCCTAAATTGACACATGACTAAATCTCATTTATACTCCATCACATTAATATCAAAATAGCAAACCTCTTTTTCTCTCACATCAACCTTTCCTTAAATCTGGGGGGGCATCAATAATGAAATGCCCGAAATACCAGCATGAGAATCCTGAGGGGAAAAATTTTGCATAGAATGTGGCAAACCAATGGACTTTCACTGTCCGAAATGTGGTGCCACGACTCCGGTAATCAAGACCACGGCAAGTTCGACAGGCTGCTAGTCTTTCCAATCAAGAAAAATCCAACAGCTTTGATACCTGGATACTTCTTACCCATGACATATCCAACATAGATATAAACCTGGATACTTTAGATCCGGGTTTGTTTAATACTCAATTCGACCAATGGCTCATCTGTTATTTGCTCTTGATAAAAAGCAATTTATTATTAAATTGTTATAGGACATGCCACATTGTGGCATTTTCTATGCAGATATTCAAAAGCAAGTGCTCAAAAAACCTACAGAGGATTGGACCATGAAAAATACCGAGAGAAAAACCATCTCAAGATTCTTGGAAAACTGATGAACAGCAAAATCGTGGACGAGTTCTGACCAATGCACGAAACATTGAATGCAAGGTACTGCCAGATCCACGCAGAGCGGAAGGGCTGATCGGTTTTTGGCAGTTCAGTGTGTATTAACCGCTTGTACTGGTATCAAGAGACTCCTTTCCCTTCAGGGGCTGGTGGGTTAACGGCAACAATCAATATATCAAATATATCTTCTCATAGCAGAGTAATCTTTTTTAAAGGAAGTAAAAATGAAGATTATCGCAAAATTAACTTTGACCGTAGTTTCATTGTTAATCGTATTTTGTAACAGTATTGCGTGGTGCCAAGTTGAGTATGTAGGAGCTTTGAAAAATATTATGCATAAAGCCGATATCTCTCCTCAGATTGATCTAAAAGATCTATCAAAAATGAAAAACCTATATGCTCTGGGAGCAGTTGGCAACTTGAAAGGAGAAATTCTAATTCTTAATGGTTTTCCATATGTTACGTCAGTTAAGAATAACAAAGTGCTGATGGATCACTCTTTTGATAAGTCAGCAACCTTGCTGGTCTATTCTCAGATTGAGCAATGGAAAGAGATTCCGATTCCTCCAACTGTGGGCAGTTACAAAGAGTTAGAGTTATTTGTAGAGTCAGCGGCCAACAAACATGATGTTGATACTTTAATGCCTTTTCCCTTTTTAGTTAAAGGGATAGTTGAGGAGCTTGACTGGCATGTGATTGATTGGAAACAAGACGATCCCGTCCATACCCATGAAAAACATAAAAAAGCTGGTGCTTACGGAATCATCAAGAACGAAAATGTATTTATTTTAGGATTTTATTCAAAAAAACATAAAGGCATATTTACTCATCACTCGACAGACATGCATTTGCATTTCAAGACGGAGGACCATAAACATGCTGGCCACGTGGACGATTTGATATTGGGTAAAGAAAAAAAACTATTTCTACCTATTAATAAATAAACCGCTTAGCCTTGAATGTTAGCAGGAGATTGAACTATCGTTATTTCGAAGAAGGATGTCGGCTCTAACAGTCCGGTATCGTCAGCTTCACATTCCCTTTGGGTACAATGCTGCCGAGGCACGACCGTAAGGTTTACATGGGGCAGAAATCATCTACTATGCGGCCGAGAGGGCCATCGGGGACTATGCCTCCCAGGGCAGGCATTACTCACAAAAAGAGTTCATGAACAAATACTTGAACTCCAATTTCACCCGATCTCCCTGACCACGGCTATGTGAATGGTGTGGCATTACAATCCGTTAACCCATAGAATAGAAAGGAAAAAGAAAAATGGAGAAAGAATGGTCCTACGAGAATTATCAGATCAAGGAGGGGCTTAAGCCTGGAAGTGAACATTTTCAATATTTTTTCGTGGTCTCCAAGGATAACGAAAAGCAATGCAATTATTGCATCTGGATAGAAGATGAAGCCCTCTCTCGTTTCGATCAGGGAAAGGATTTTCATGCGATCATCTCTTCCCAGAGTGAGGTGTGGAACGGATGGGTAAAGGGGAATATTGATGCAAAGGATTTTCAAAACAAAGTCCTGAAATTTGAAAAGGCAGGGGAAAAAGAGATGGACCTTTCGGAAATGCAGGAACATATCCGCATGGATTAGAGGAAATATGTTTCCATACCCTGAAATTTTTTTATATAGCTTTGCAATGGTTGAACGATATCTATTTTAACGATTCAGGGCTTATAATTGTTCTCATTAAATCAATTTTGACAGGGAGTATCGTATGGATTACGAAATTAAAGATGTTGATATGGAAGATGAGTTTAAGGTTTGTCCGTCGTGTGGATACGAAGATGGCTTTCACTCTATGTTCAGAAAGGAGGGCGGTGTCACCAAATGGCTTTTTATCTGCCCATCCTGTCACGACATTTTTAATATAGGTTTTAAAGTTTAGTATAATTTCTTGCACGAAGTAGGTGTAAGTGGCAAGCTTTTTGTCAGTGCTATGGCACCAAAGCACAGGTTTTTTAAAATCAATTGTTGTGCCATCCTCTAAATGTATCTGCATCGCCTGACAATGTGTTTCTGGCAAACTGATTCTGGATAGCACTTCGATTTGATGTTACCCAATGATTTCTTTTCGATAATAGCTACGAAGAAAGACGAAGTGTTTACTTGTTCAGAAGTATGTAGAAAAGGAGGACACAAACATGCAAGCACGCGGTCTGCTCATGATAGAACATCGTCTGATTGAACGAATGATTTCGCTTATCAAGGATGCCAAGGTGCAAATCGAATCGACACACAAGGTTGATCCTGTTTTCGTGGATACAGCGGTTGATTTTATCCGCATGTATGCGGATCGGACGCATCATGGTAAAGAAGAGGATATACTTTTTAGAGACCTGAGCAAACGCCCATTATCTGTCGAAGACCAGCGTGTCATGAAGGAGTTGGTTGAAGAACACGTCTTTGGGCGACAGACGACGAAAGCGCTTATTGAAGCCAACACGCGTTATCGCAACGGAGATAAGTCTGCCTTGGCAGACATTGTTAGCAAGCTTCGCACCCTCGTCGAGTTTTACCCGAAGCACATCGAGAAAGAAGACAAAGTCTTCTTCCCCGCATCCAGGGCTTACTTCACAAATGAAGAGGACCAGGCCATGCTCGCGGAGTTCTGGGAGTTTGACCGGAAGATGATTCACGAGAAATACGGGTCGTTAGTCGAAGAACTGGAAACACGACGATGAGTTCTGAATTGGCAGATGCGGGCTACGCTTGCTGTTTATAATTACAACGGTGTTGACTGGTTCTGGTTAATGAAGACCGGAAATAAAGCTGAAAATGAGAATCCCGTTTATGTATGCGCTGAATGCGGGGATGATCATTGCATTGTTATATTGAAGAAAAGAATAAGGAGGGGTGAGAAGGGAAGCTTATGAACGGTGAAGTTGAAAACATGACAACAGATGAAGTAAAGGACTACCTGGATGCACATGGGGTTGATGAATACAATCTTTTAGATGTACGTCAGGCCTGGGAGTATGAGGAATTCCATCTGCCCGGGGCCAAACTTATCCCTCTGCCGGAGCTTCCTGATCGTTTGGATGAAATTGCTGTCAATAAGCCCACCCTTGTATATTGTGCAGTCGGCGGTCGCAGTGCTGCAGCGGCAAATCTAATAAGCGGTCAAGGCTTTGAGGATGTCTACAATATGTTTGGTGGCATCATGGCCTGGAAAAACGAATATGCAGTGGGTCCTCAGACACTGGGAATGATTAATTTCTCCGGTGATGAATCCCCTGCGGAAATATTGGGTCTTGCATACACAATGGAGATTAATCTCGGCACATTTTACTCTGAAATGGCTTCTTCAGCAAAGCCTGAACTGGCCGATACATTCGAACAGCTGTCAAAATTTGAAAAAGGACATAAGGCCAAAGTGTTCAACCTAGCGCGTGATCTTGATCCGTCATTGAAAAAATATGAGGACCTGGAGCAAAGATATTCTGCGTCAGCCCTTGAGGGTGGAATGACTGCAGAGGAATTTTTGGAAGAAAACAAAGAATATCTCAAGACTCCTAAAGGGGCACTGGAGGCTGCAATGATGTTTGAGGCCCAAGCGCTGGATTTGTATATGCGCTTTGCGTTAAGGGCTAAGGGTGGTGCATCAATAGAATTGTTGCATACTTTGGCCCAGGAAGAGAAAAACCATCTCAAGATTCTTGGAAAACTGATGAACAGCAAAATCGTGGACGAGCCCTGACCAATGACTCTTTTAGACACGGATCAGGGATTTCCAAAAATCTTTGCAACTGGAAAAGCAGGTTTCGGGGAGCAGCACTGCGTATTTGGAAGAACTTCAACATCTTGTAGGTGCGCCGTCTTTAGCCGGTTGATCCCAATATATTAAGTGTATTTAATCTTTTCGTTTAGCGGCGGTACATGAATATTAACTAGGAAGAAGCAGGTATTAGCTGCATC